>Ga0310786_10000209_pt1 | contig 99556 bp, 93 predicted proteins | sample AusTroGonzalo_MG_FD_203881 | JGI IMG/M metagenome (GOLD analysis project Ga0310786, IMG submission 203881) | Bovine rumen microbial communities from tropical cattle in Woodstock, Queensland, Australia - Gonzalo_03 (v2) (version 2) | ecosystem: Host-associated > Mammals > Digestive system >... | reverse complement strand
AAAAGGTGGAGATTAGTTAATATAATTGAAAAAGTTAAATAGTCATGATACAACAGGAAACCAGATTAAATGTTGCAGACAACAGCGGCGCAAAGGAAGTGTTGTGCATCCGTGTACTCGGTGGTACAGGAAAGAAGTACGCAACCATCGGCGATAAGATCGTCGTTACTGTAAAGAGCGCATTGCCAGGTGGCGACCTCAAGAAGGGTGCCGTTTCAAAGGCTGTTGTCGTTAGAGTGAAAAAGGAAATCAGACGTCCGGACGGATCTTACATCAGATTCGACGACAATGCTTGCGTTTTATTGACAGCTGCAGGCGAACTTAAGGGAACACGTATTTTCGGCCCGGTAGCTCGTGAGTTGCGTGAAAAGCAGTATATGAAAATTGTATCATTGGCACCAGAAGTTTTATAAATCGAAATTATCATGACTCAGAAATTGCACATAAAGAAAGGGGATACCGTCTATGTAAATGCAGGCGAATCCAAGGGTCAGCAGGGCAGAGTTCTTGAAATCTTGAAGAAGAAGAACCGCGCCATCGTTGAAGGTGTTAACATGATATCAAAGCATCAGAAGCCAAACGCTGCTCACCCGCAAGGTGGTATTATTAAACAGGAAGCAGGAATTCATATTTCGAACCTCATGCTTGTAGATCCTAAGACAGGTAAGCCTACAAGAATCGGCCGCAAGAAAAACGAAGAAGGCAAGTTGGTTCGTTATGCTAAAAAATCTGGAGAGGAGATTAAGTAATGGATAAATTCGTTCCGACATTAAAGAAGAAATATCAGGAAGAAATAGTTTCTGCCCTGATGCAGGAATTCGGTTACAAGACCGTAATGCAGGTTCCAAGATTGGAAAAGATTGTTATTAACGAAGGTTTGGGCCAGGCTATCTCCGACAAGAAGTTGATCGACATCGCTATCGACGAGTTGACCAACATCACAGGTCAGAAAGCAGTTCCTACAACTTCAAAGAAGGATATATCAAACTTCAAGCTGCGTAAGAAAATGCAGATTGGTGTAAGAGTAACCTTGAGAAGAGACAGAATGTATGAATTCCTCGAGAGACTCGTAGCAATAGCATTGCCACGTATCAGAGATTTCCGTGGTGTAAACTACAAGTTCGACGGAAAAGGTAACTATACATTAGGTGTAAACGAACAGATCATTTTCCCGGAGATCGACATCGACAAGATCAACAGGATTATGGGTATGGATATTACCTTCGTAACATCGGCTAAGACCGACGAAGAAGGTTATGCACTTCTGAAACAATTTGGAGTTCCATTTAAGAATCTTAAAAAGAATTAATTAGTATGGCAAAAGAATCAATGAAAGCTCGCGAGGTCAAGAGACTCGCATTAGTAGAAAAATACGCTGCTAAGAGAGCACAGTACAAGGCAGAAGGAAACTTCGAGGCTTTGCATAAGCTTCCGAAGAACTCGAACAAGATCAGACTGCACAACCGTTGCAGCCAGTCGGGTCGTCCGAAAGGATATCTCCGTCAGTTCGGAATCAGCCGTATCGCTTTCCGCGAAATGGCATCTGCCGGATTAATTCCAGGTGTAAAGAAGGCTAGTTGGTAATAAATTTTTTAATTAAATATTTTTGAATAATGACTGATCCAATTGCAGATTATTTGACCAGAATTAGAAATGCCGTAATGGCAGGACATAAGATTGTCGAAGTTCCTGGTTCTAACCTTAAGAGGGAAATCACAAAGGTGCTTTTCGAAAAAGGTTACATTTTGAATTACAAGTTCGAGGATATCGGTTATCAGGGAAATATTAAGATCGCTCTTAAGTATCATCCCGTAACGAAGGTATCTGCGATAAAGAAGTTAGAGAGAATTAGTAGGCCGGGTTTGAGAAAGTATGTTGATACCACCTCGATACCTAGAGTATTGAACGGTTTGGGAATCGCTATCCTTTCGACAAACAAGGGCGTCATGACCGACAAGGAAGCTCGTCAGGAGAATGTTGGTGGTGAAGTATTGTGTTACGTTTATTAAAAATTAAGAAGATGTCTCGAATAGGAAAATTACCGATTTCAGTACCCGCAGGCGTTACGGTGAAAATAAGTGACGACAACGTAGTTACGGTGAAAGGTCCCTTGGGTGAATTGTCACAGAAGGTAGATTCTAACATCGAAGTTAAGTTCGAAGATGGTCATATCACTTTCGCAAGACCGAACGATGAAAAAGAAAACAGAGCTAAGCACGGTTTGTACAGAGCTTTGGTAAACAATATGGTAAAGGGAGTTTCGGAAGGTTTCAAGACCGAACAGGAATTTGTAGGTGTTGGTTATAAGGCCGAAGCTCAGGGACAGATAATTGAAATGTCTCTTGGTTACTCGCACGCTATTCTTTTCGAAGTTCCGAAGGAAATCAAGGTTGAATGCAAGACCGAAAAGCGTGGTAACTCTACTCTCACCATGACAAGCATCGACAAACAGTTGTTGGGACAGGTAGCAGCAAAGATTCGTTCGCTGCGTCCACCTGAGCCATACAAGGGTAAGGGTATCAAGTTTGTTGACGAAGAGTTGCGTAGAAAAGCTGGTAAGTCAGCTAAGGTTTAATCTTAAAATTTTAAAGATATGGCTTTTTCGAAAATAGAAAGAAGACTCAAGATAAAACGCAGAATCCGTAGAAACATATTCGGAACTGCAGAAAAACCAAGAATGTCCGTATTCCGTAGCAATCGCCAGATAAGTGTGCAGATAATCGACGATCTTGCTGCTAATACTCTCGTTTCCGCAACTTCAAAGTGCAAGGAAATCGAAGGCGTAAAGGCTACCAAGTCGGAGAGAGCTGCTATGGTTGGCAAGAAGATTGCCCAGCTTGCTTTGGAAAAAGGAATCAAAGAAGTGGTTTTTGATAGAAATGGTTACTTGTATCACGGCAAAGTAAAAGCTTTGGCTGACGGTGCAAGAGAAGGTGGACTTAAACTATAATAAAGATATGTTGAATAACGCTAAGAAAGTAAAGACCAGTGATCTGGAATTAAAAGATAGATTGGTTAGCATCCAGAGGGTTACCAAGGTTACCAAGGGTGGACGTACATTCAGCTTTTCGGCAATCGTAGTTGTCGGAAACGAGGATGGAATCGTAGGTTACGGTTTGGGTAAGGCCAGCGAAGTAACAACAGCTATCCAGAAGGGTGTTGAAGATGCCAAGAAGAATTTGATTAAGGTTCCTGTACACAAGGGAACAGTTCCTCACGAGCAGTCAGCTAAGTTCGGTGGTGCAAGAGTATGGATCAAACCTGCTGCATCTGGAACAGGTGTAAAGGCTGGTGGTGCTATGCGTGCCGTATTCGAAAGTGTAGGAATTACCGACGTATTGGCAAAGTCAAAGGGTTCTTCGAATCCTCACAACTTGGTAAAGGCAACTGTTGCTGCATTGCTCGAAATGCGCGATGCTAACGAGGTTGCTTATCAGAGACAGGTGAACTTGGACAAAGTGTTTAACGGATAAAACGTATTTGTTATGAAGATTAGAGTATCGCAAATTAAAAGTATGATTGGCAGCACCCAGCGTCAGAAGAATACTCTCGCCGCATTGGGAATTAAGAAGATGCACAATCCTGTTGAACATGAAGCCACCCCGCAGATTCTCGGTATGGTTGAAAAAGTTCGTCATTTAGTAAGTATTGAAGAAGTTAAATAATTTAAAGAATATTTATTATGGATTTAAGTTGCTTAAAACCGGCAGAAGGTTCAATAAAAGATTGTAAGAGAATTGGACGTGGACAAGGCTCGGGAAAAGGCGGAACCTCTACCAGAGGACATAAGGGCGCTAAGCAGAGATCCGGTTACAAGAACAAGATCGGTTTCGAAGGCGGTCAGATGCCTATCCAGAGAACTTCACCAAAATTCGGATTTAAGAATAGAAACAGAATCGAATATAAAGGTATCAATGTTTCAACAATTCAGACTCTTGTAGAAAAGAAAAATCTTGAAGTGGTTGACATCGAAGCTCTTATTAATAATGGTCTTGTTTCTAAGCGCGATCTTGTAAAGATCCTCGGAAACGGTGAATTAACTTCCAAGGTAACAGTTAAGGCACATGCTTTCTCGAAAGCAGCTGCTGAAAAGATTGAAGCTGTTGGAGGTACAATTGAAAAAATTTAATTTAGTATGAAAAGATTTTTTAGTACGATTAAGAATATATTCAAGATTGAAGAGCTCCGTACAAGGATACTTTTCACTCTTGGATTAATTCTTGTTTACAGACTTGGAGCGCATATTGTTCTTCCGGGCGTAAATCCTAACGAGTTGGATGCCTTGTCAAGGCAAACGTCAGAAGGCGTTTTGAGTTTGTTGGATATGTTTTCTGGTGGTGCATTCTCAAATGCTTCTATTTTTGCATTGGGAATAATGCCTTATATTTCGGCAAGCATCGTAGTTCAGCTTTTAGGTATTGCAGTTCCTTATTTCCAGAGACTGCAGAGAGAAGGTGAAAGCGGTAGAAAGAAAATCAATCAGATTACAAGGTACTTGACAATTGCAATTCTTTTAATTCAGGCTCCATCGTACATTGCAAACCTGCGCTATCAGTTGCCACCATCAGCAATAGTAGGCGGGCTAAACTTTACAATATCGTCAACTATAATATTGACGGCAGGAACAATGTTCATACTGTGGCTTGGTGAAAGAATTACTGACAAGGGTATAGGAAATGGTATTTCCTTAATAATTATGGTTGGTATTATTGCTAGACTTCCGTATGCGCTCGGTCGTGAATTTGTTACACGATTTGAAGGTGTTGGAGGAGGATTGCTAATTCTGCTAGTAGAACTTGTTGTACTGTTCATAGTATTTGTATTTGCAATTGCTTTGGTACAGGCAGTCAGAAAAATTCCAGTGCAGTATGCTAAACGTGTTGTAGGAAACAAGCAGTATGGTGGTGTAAGACAGTATATTCCTCTGAAGGTTAATGCTGCAGGTGTTATGCCAATTATCTTCGCTCAGGCTCTTATGTTCCTGCCTATTATGTTTGCAGGATTCAGTTCTGATGGTGGAGGTTTCCTAGCTGCATTTTCTGACTATACAGGATTCTGGTATAACTTTACGTTTGCAGTACTTATCATAGTCTTCACATATTTCTATACGGCTGTAACAATCAACCCGACACAGATGGCTGAAGATATGAAAAAGAATGGCGGTTTTATCCCTGGCGTAAAACCTGGCAGAAAGACAGTTGAATTCTTGGATGACATTATGTCCAAGATAACATTGCCTGGTTCTATATTCTTGGCTATTATCGCAATTCTTCCTGCTTTTGCAAGGATGTTGAACGTAGATACTCAATTCGCACAGTTTTATGGCGGTACTTCGTTGCTGATTCTTGTTGGTGTAATTCTTGACACTCTTCAGCAAATCGAAAGCCACTTGTTGATGCGTCATTATGATGGATTGACAAAGACTGGAAGAATCAAGGGCAGAGGTTCAGCAGTTACTGCAATTTAACGATCTTTGATGATTTTTATAAAGTCTGACGACGAGGTTGAGCTGACGCGTAGCAGTTGTTTGCTAGTGTCGAAAACCCACGCAATGCTCGCGGCTGAAATTGCGCCGGGCGTATCGACTTCGAAATTAGACAAATTGGCAAAGGAATTTATTCTGGACAATGGTGGAGTTCCAGGTTTCCTCAACTATAACGGTTTCCCAAACACTTTGTGTGTGTCGGTAAACAATGTTGTGGTGCATGGAATCCCATCAAATCTGGAATTAAAGGATGGGGATATTGTTTCCGTTGATTGCGGAGTGCTGATGAATGGCTTTTACGGAGATTCCTGCTATACTTTCGAGGTCGGTGAAGCCGAGCCGGCTGTAAGGGCATTGTTGGTGTGTACAAAGGAATGCCTTTATAAAGGAATTGAACAGGCTGTAGTAGGAAATAGGATAGGAGATATTGGAAATGCCGTACAGAAGCATGCAGAGTCCCATGGATATTCGGTTGTCGAAGAGCTAGTTGGTCATGGAGTTGGCCGATTTCTTCACGAGGAACCAAGTGTGCCCAACAAAGGACGGGCAGGCAAGGGGCTGAAGCTGAAGGAAAGAATGATCATAGCTATCGAGCCTGTTATCAATATGGGAAAGCGAGGAATCGTTCAGGAGAGAGACGGTTGGACAATAAGAACCAGAGATGGGAAACCATCAGCTCATTTCGAGCACACAGTGGTTGTAAAAAATGATAAGGCAGATATTTTATCTGATTTTAGTTTAATTGAAGAAGTTTTAAAGAAAAAGAAGAATTAGTTTTTGTATGGCAAAACAACTTTCTATAGAATTGGACGGAACGATTATCGAGGCGTTGTCCAATGCAATGTTCAGGGTCGAGCTGGAGGGCGGACACATAATAACAGCCCACATATCCGGCAAGATGAGAATGCATTACATAAGGATATTGCCGGGAGATAAGGTCAGGTTGGAAATGTCGCCTTATGATTTAACTAAAGGTAGGATAACTTTTAGATACAAATAAAAAAACATTATAAAGATGAAAGTAAGAACGTCTGTAAAAAAAAGAAGTGATGATTGTATAATCGTCAGAAGAAAAGGAAGAGTTTACGTAATTTGTAAAAAGAATCCTAAATTTAATCAACGTCAAGGTTAATATTAATTGTGTTATAAATAAATTAAAGAAATAGAATATGGCAAGAATAGCAGGTGTAGATGTTCCGAATAACAAGCGTGGCGTAATTGCGCTTACCTACATCTTTGGAATTGGTCGCAGCAGATCGGCAACGATACTTCAGGAAGCCGGTGTTGACGAAGACATCAAGGCAAAAGATTGGAACGATGAACAAATCGCAGCAATCCGTCAGTCAGTTGGAAAATACCGTCTCGAAGGTGAGTTGCGTTCAGAAATTCAACTTAATATCAAGCGTTTGCAGGATATAGGTTGCTACAGGGGAATCCGTCATCGTCTTGGTTTGCCGCTGAGAGGTCAGAAGACTAAGAACAACGCAAGAACACGTAGAGGTAAAAAGAAAACTATTGCCAACAAAAAGAAATAAGTAAGATATGGCTAAGAAAGCAAGAGTAACAAAGAAACGTGTAGTAAAAGTAGAGGCTACTGGCCTTGCTCACGTTCATACTTCGTTCAACAACATCATCGTAACGTTGACTAATAACGAAGGACAGGTTATATCATGGTCTTCTTCAGGAAAGAACGGTTTCCGCGGAAGCAAGAAGAATACTCCGTATGCAGGACAGATGGCAGCTGAAGACTGCGGTAAGGTAGCATACGATTTGGGCCTCAGAAAAGTTAAGGCTTACGTAAAGGGTCCAGGTGCTGGTAGAGAATCCGCTGTAAGATCGTTGCACAACATGGGTATCGAAGTTACTGAAATCATCGACGTAACTCCATTGCCACACAACGGTTGCAGACCTCCAAAGAGAAGAAGAGTTTAATTATTTGGTTTTAGTGTTATTTTTAAAAGAAAAGAAAAATGGCAAGATATACAGGGCCGCAATCTAAAATTGCAAGGAAATTTGGTGAACCAATATTTGGTCCAGATAAAGTTTTGGAAAGAAGAAATTTCCCTCCAGGACAGCATGGTTTTAACAAGAAGAGAAAGAAAGTATCAGAATACGGTACTCAGTTGAGGGAAAAGCAGAAAGCCAAATATACATACGGCGTTCTCGAAAGACAGTTCCGCAACCTCTTCAAGAAGGCCAGCAGCTCAAAGGGTGTAACTGGTGTTGTACTTCTTCAGTTGCTCGAATCAAGACTCGACAATGTAGTGTTCAGACTTGGTATTGCTCCTACAAGAGTATCTGCACGTCAGCTTGTTTCGCATCGTCACATTCTTGTAAATGGTGAATTGTGCAACATTCCTTCATTCTCGGTAAAGCCAGGTGATATCATTTCGGTTCGCGAAAGGTCAAAGTCTCTTGAACTTATCACAAATAGTTTGAGCGGATTCAACCACAGCAAGTATCCTTGGATGGAGTGGGACGAAAATTCAATGTCGGGCAAGTTCATGTCAGTTCCAGAAAGAGAAGACATACCCGAAAGCATAAGAGAACAGTTAATAGTCGAATTGTATTCAAAATAAAAGGTAAGTAGATGTCAATTTTAGCGTTTCAAAAACCAGATAAGGTAGTAATGCTTGAGGCTACCGATTTCTACGGAAAGTTCGAGTTCAGACCACTTGAGCCGGGCTATGGTATGACAATCGGCAATGCGTTGAGGAGAATACTGCTTTCATCGCTTGAAGGTTTTGCAATTTCATCCGTGAAAATAGAGGGTGTGGATCACGAATTTTCCACAATACCCGGAGTTATGGAAGATGTTACCGAGATAATTCTTCAGCTTAAGCAAGTCCGTTTCAAACAACAGATAGAGGATGTAAATCACGAAAATGTATCTGTTGTAATATCTGGACAGGAAGAATTCAGGGCTGGTGACATAGGTAAGTTCCTTTCTGGTTTTAAGATTTTGAATCCAGACCTGTTGATTTGCAGGATGGAGCCTTCTGTAACCCTCAAGATGGACTTGTCTGTTATAAAGGGCAGGGGATATGTTCAGCCGGATGAGAACAGAACTCTTGATGATACTATCGGCGTTATTCCAATCGGTTCAATTTTCACACCGATCATTAATGTCAAGTATTATGTAGAGAACATGCGTGTTGAGCAGAGAACTGACTACGACAAGCTGATTATCGAAATCCAGACCGACGGTTCTATTCACCCGAAGGATGCTTTGAAGGAAGCCGCTAAAATTCTTATTCATCATTTTATGCTCTTCTCCGACGAAAAGATTACGCTTGATACGGACGAGAAACATGAAAAGGATGAATTCGATGAGGAAGTTCTCCGCATGAGGCAGTTGCTCAAGTCAAGACTTGTAGACCTTGACCTTTCTGTTCGTGCGCTAAATTGCTTGAAGGCTGCCGAAATCGAAACTTTGGGCGACTTGGTTCAATACAATAAGTCCGACTTGCTGAAGTTTAGAAATTTCGGCAAGAAGTCGCTTACCGAGCTTGAGGCTCTTCTTGATATGAAGAACCTTAGCTTCGGAATGGATACATCAAAATTTAAGTTGGATAAGGAATAATACTTTTAGAAAATGAGACATAATAAGAAAGTAAATCATTTAGGAAGAAAAAGTGCTCACAGACAGGCTTTACTGTCTAATATGGCATCTTCTCTGATTCTGCATAAGCGTATCTTCACGACAGTTGCAAAGGCTAAGGCTTTGAGAGTTTATGTTGAACCGTTGATTACTAAGGCAAAGGAAGATTCGACTCACAACCGCAGGGTTGTTTTCAGCTACCTCGAAAACAAGGAGGCTATAACCGAACTTTTCCGCAATGTAATTGTTAAGGTTGGTGACAGACCAGGTGGATATACCCGCATATTGAGAACAGGAAACCGTTTAGGTGATAACGCAGAAATGTGTATGATGGAACTTGTTGACTACAACGAGAATATGCTCGCTGCTAAGGAAACTAAGAAGAAAGTTCGTCGTTCACGTAAGAAAGCTGCTGATACTACAGCAGAAGCTGCTCCTGCTCAGGAAGAAAAGAAGGAAGAATAAGATAGTTAGTAATCGAAAAATGGAGATATTTTCGTATCTCCATTTTTTGTGTGTAAATACATTATATATGGGACAAATAGCAAATATACACGCAAGACAAATCCTTGATTCAAGAGGAAATCCAACTGTAGAGGTCGAAGTTTATACAACAGGTGGCGCTGTAGGTCGTGCCGCTGTTCCAAGCGGTGCTTCAACAGGTGTTCACGAGATGCTTGAACTTCGTGATGGCGACAAGAGCCGTTTCATGGGGAAGGGCGTTATGCAGGCTGTTCGCAATGTGCAGACTACTATTGCAGAGGGGTTGCAGGGTATGTATGTCGATGACCAGTTGGCAATTGACCGTGCAATGATAAATCTCGACGGCACAGCAAACAAGTCTGGACTTGGTGCAAATGCAATACTTGCAGTTTCGATGGCATGCGCGCAGGCTGCCGCACAGGAACATGGAATGTCATTGTTCAGTTATATTGGCGGACTTGGCGCAAGGACTTTGCCTATTCCGATGATGAATATTCTCAACGGTGGCGCACATGCCGACAACAAGATTGACATACAGGAATTCATGATTATGCCGGTTGGTGCTCCTACTTTCAGCGAAGCATTGAGGATGGGTACTGAGGTTTTCCACAATTTGAAATCGGTGCTTTCTGCATCGAAGTATTCGACAAATGTAGGAGATGAAGGTGGATTTGCTCCAAATTTAGGATCTAACGAAGAGTCTGTAGAGTATGTAATTAAGGCGATTGAGAAAGCTGGCTACAAACCAGGAGAGGATATATATATTGCTCTTGACGCTGCTGCAAGCGAATTTTACGATGCAGAGAAGAATCTGTATGTCTTTGGATCTACAGGCAAGTCATATACTTCGGAACAGCTTGTTGAGTATTGGAATGAATGGACAACAAAGTATCCTGTAATCTCGATTGAGGATGGTTTGGCAGAGGACGACTGGGACGGATGGAAACTCCTTACCGACACAATTGGTGACCGCGTGCAGCTTGTAGGTGATGATTTGTTTGTTACAAGTCCTGTGCGTCTGGCAAGGGGAATTGATGGTGGTGTGGCAAATTCGATTTTGGTGAAGTTGAACCAGATAGGAACTTTGTCGGAGACAATGCAGACTATCAATCTTGCGCAAATGAATTCCTATACAACAATAATCAGCCATAGGTCGGGCGAAACTGAGGATACATTCATAGCAGATCTTGCAGTTGCAGTTAATTCTGGCTTGATAAAGACCGGATCTGCTTCGCGTACTGACAGAATTGCCAAGTACAACCAGTTGCTTCGTATAGAAGAGCAGCTTGGCGAGAATGCAACTTATCTTGGAAGAAATTTCAAGTTTGTAAGGAAGTAATAGCTATAGATTTAAATTTATTAAGAACGGGCGGTTACACAGAAGCAGAGAGGTAGCCCCCGTTTTTTATATAGTGACAATAAGGCTCATCATTATTTCACGTTTTTTTGAGAGCCCAAATAAGTTATGTGGCTATTTCTTTATTTCCTTTACTTTCGCATACTCACCTTCTTTCAGCAATGTAATTTCGTATTTGTGCTTGCCGTCCTTCGACTGTGTGTAGCGCAGATTGCCTTTGGCGTAAGGGTATAGCGGACGGGTACCGTAAATTGCATAGCCGTTCTTCTTCAGCCATCCACCGATTTCCTTCATACGTTGTAGTGCCGCTTCGGGCAGTTGCCCGTCGGCATCGGGACCAACATTCAGCAGATAGTTTCCGCCTTTGGCAACAATATCTATCAGTGTGTGTATAAGTTTGCGGGTACTTTTGTAATTGTCGTTTTCAACGTACGACCAGCTGTCGCCCATGCTCATGCATGTTTCCCATGGATAGGGTAGTAGGCTGTCGGGAACCTGCTGTTCGGGAGTGCGGTAGTTTTCGTATTTGCCACCTACGCTGCGGTCAACGATTATTAGGTCGGGATTGTCCTTACGAGCCATGGCTGCTATGCGTGGCATGTCGATGTCCTGTATGCGCTGGTAGCATCCGAGCCATTCGCGGGTTTCATCGTTAAGGCTCCATTCGGGACGTATCCATCCACCATCAAGCCACAGAATGTCAATGTCACCGTAGTTGTGAGTTAGTTCGTAAATCTGGTTGTAGGTGAAATCTTTGAATTTTGACCAGCGTTGCGGGTGCGATGCAATGTCGTAGTTGACGTTGCGGTCGGGAGTTGCCCACTCATGTGCCCAGTAGTCGTCGTTGTGCCAGTCGGGCTTAGAGAAGTACAGACCTATCCACATTCCTTCATCGCGGAAGGCATCAACAATGTCCTTGGTAATGTCGGGTTGTGCCATTGAGTGGTAGGGACAATCTGCGCCTGCAACGCTATAGTTGGTCTGTTTGCTGTCGAACATGCAGAAGCCGTCGTGGTGCTTGGTGGTGAAAACCATGTATTTCATGCCTGCTTCCTTTGCTGCTTTTGCCCATTGCTTGGCGTCAAAATGCTTTGGATTGAAAGTCTTGTTGAGCGCTTGGTATTCCTTCTTGTATTCGTAGTAGTCGGCACCATTGCGGTTTATCCACGGTTCGTTGCAGATGCTCCACGATTCCACCACGCCCCATTGCGAATACATTCCCCAGTGAGCCATAAAGCCGAATTTCAAGTCTTGCCACTGGTCGATGCGATTGAGGATTACAGGGTCGGTTTCGGGTTTGCTATCGCTTTGTGCATTCAGTGCCGAAGTTGCCAATACTATGCTGAGTAGAATAATTGTCTTTTTCATTATCTTTTGTATTTGATTGTGAGGTTTTCCAAATCATTGTCATCGCTGCTGAACCCGACTTGCAGTATTAGTTTTTCACCGTTTTGTGGTTCGGTCATTTCGCCAGTGGTTTCGTTGTATTTGCGCAGCCAGAACCTGTCAATGTTTATGTTGAACTCTCTCTCTCCATTTACAGGAACATCCACTTTCGTTATTCCGACAAGAGTTTTCTTTGGTGCTTTTTTGTCTTTCGGATATTTGATGTAAACCTGCACAATGGCTTTCCCCGACTTGCATTTTGCTTTGCTTCCATTGCTGTGGATAATACCAGTAACTCGCATTTCCTTAAAGTCAATATTTACATCGCTGATTTTGAAATCGGAATATGAAAGTCCGTAGCCAAATGGGAACAGTGGTTTTTCTGTCATGTACTTATAGGTGCGACCTTGCATATCGTAGTCGTCGAAATCGGGGAGTTGTGTGGTCGATTTGTAGAAAGTTACAGGCAGACGACCAAAGTTGTCGCAGTCGCCAGCTAATGCCGAGGCAACGGCCTTTCCCATATCTTCGCCACCATACCAGCAAACCATTATGGCATTTGTTTCGCCAATGATGTTTTCGAGTGCAATAGCACTGCCTGAGCATAGCAACAGAACTATCGGTTTGCCAAGTTTTTTCAGTTGCTTTATTCCATCGATTTGATTTTCAGGAAGTTCTATCCTTGTGCGGTCGCCCTTGTGGAAGCCAGGAATGTCGATTGGAAGCTCTTCGCCTTCGAGTTGCGGATTAAGTCCGCCTGCATATACAATTATGTCGGCATTGGTGGCATTTTCGGATATAGCAAAACGTCTGCTCAGACCTTCCGAGATTGTTGATGTGTGTAACGGTATGCCGTTGTAGTTGCCGAGTGGCATAAGCGTGTCGTTGGCATTTGGTCCTGCAAGGTAAATTCGTTTTCCATCGATTGGCAGAATGCCGTCATTTTTCAGCAGCACAAAGGTTTCGGTTGCAGCGTCATGTGCTGTGATTTCGGGCGAATTATTGAAAATCGGATGCGACTCTGTGATTTCCATACGCAGCGACAGAACTCGACGCAAATGCTCATCAATCTTGCTTTCGGTAATATAGCCAGAATCGACGGCAGTTTTCAAAGCTTGCAGTCCGCTTCCGCATTCAAGGTCAACTTCGCTACCAAAAGCATCGGAAGCTGCGAGTGCTGCCGTAGCGTGGGTTTTGTGGCGTGGAATTACCGTGTCGCGCTCCCAGCAGTCGTTCAGCGCCCAGCAGTCGGTAACTACAATGCCATCGTAATGCCATTTGTTGCGCAGAATCTCAACAAGCAATTCGCGGTTGGTGCAGCATGGGCTTCCGTTGAGGCGGTTGTAGCCGCACATTACCTGCTTGACATCGCTGTGGCTGATAATGTACTCGAATGCAGGAAGGTAGGTCGTCCAGAGGTCGCGTTGCGAAATGTTTGCATCGAACTGGTGGCGTGTGCCTTCGGGACCGCTATGCACGGCAAAATGCTTCAGGCAGGCTGCTGCTGTAAGAGACCCATCGTTGCTTCCGTGTTGAAGTCCGCCAACGCAGGCTGCGCCCATTTTTGCCGTTAGGTAAGGATCCTCACCGTAGGTTTCCATGCCTCGTCCCCAGCGTGGATCGCGGAAAATGTTTATGTTGGGTGTAAAGAATGTTAGTCCTGCATAATCACCGTAGTTGCCTTTTGCTTGCGACTCGTGGTATTTTTTGTGGGCTTCGGCGGCTACCTGCGAGAAAATATTTTCAACCATTTTGCTGTTGAACGATGCCGCCAAAGCAATCGGCATAGGCCATACTGTTGCAATTCCGTTGCGACCAACACCGTGCAAAGCTTCGTTCCACCAGCTGTATGGTTTCAGTCCAAGGCGTGGAATGGCTGGGTTCTGGTGTTCAAGAAGCGAAAGCTTTTCGTCAATGGTAAGCCGTCCGATAAGATCGTTGACGCGAGTTTCAATATCGAGTGTAGTGTCTTGAAAGGGATATTGCTGAGCAAAATTTTTGATTGGCAATATCAGAATCAATGTCAGGATTATGATAAAATTTTTCATCGGGCAAATTTTAATGGCGGCATGCTATTGCTTGGGTACGTCTAATCTGCATCCTGTCTCAGAAACTTTCGCCACGGTAGTTCCTAATTCATCTGTTATTGTAACACAGAAAAAGCAATTTCTTCTTCCCGATTTGAGACATATAGCTTCGGCAATGAGTTTTTTGCCACGTATAGCGTTCAAGTACATTATATTAGAAGTTTCAGTTACAACAGATAGTTTTTCTGCATTTGCGGCTACAGCGAAACAAAAGTCAGCCAGTGTAAAAATAACGCCACCCATAACGGTGTTCATGGCGTTTTTGTGGCGACTATCAATCTTAAGCTCACATTTTGCATAGTTTTCTGATGCTGCAACTATCTCTATGCCTGTTACTTCAGTTGCAAATTTGTCGTGACTGAAGATTTCGCGAATATGTTTGAGTCTACACTCATCCATTTCCAAACAATTCTTTTTCTACAAGTTCACAAACAATATGACCAATCATAATATGAGCTTCCTGTATTCGAGGTGTGTCATTCGACGGTACGTTTATAATCAAGTCGGAAAGTGCCGCTAATTTTCCACCACTTTCTCCTGTCATTCCAATGGTAAAAATGCCCATTTCACGGGCTTTATTAAAGCTCTTTATTATGTTCGCAGAATTGCCAGATGTAGAAATGCCTACCAGAATGTCGTCTTTGTGGCCTGTGGCTTCAACTGCCCTTGCAAAAGCATATTCGAAACCGTAATCGTTCGATACCGAAGTCATGTATGACGAATTGCAGTGCAGAGCCTCGGCTGCAAGAGGTTTCCTGTCAATGTAAAAGCGACCGGATAATTCTGCTGCTATATGTTGTGCATCGGCTGCGCTCCCGCCATTCCCACAAAACAAAACTTTTCCTCCGTTTCTATATGTGTTGACAACCATTGACTTGAATCGAGTTATGCGCTCTATCATCTCGTTGTCATTCAAAACTGCTTCCTTTACCGCAATGCTGCGATGTATAATATTTTTTATTTCGACATCAATCTCTGTCATAATCAGCCAACTTGTATTATACTGTTTATTACGCAATTAAAGTGAATGGATAAATTCATCTTCTATTTTGTGCGTAGACGCAAAATTAATCTTTTTTAGGAATAACAACCGAAAAGTAAAATATTTTATGAAAAAAGAACACTTTTGCAGCGAGAGAATAATATTGGTGAACGATTTTATTATGGAATATAAAACTTCAAGAAAAAATATTGTGGGCAGGGAAACAATGAAAAAAGTTTGTACATTTGCACTCCGTTTACAAAGTATGAATATTTTTTGTTGATAGGAATAGAAAGGTAATAATGACAAAGTTAAGTGTAAATATTAATAAGATTGCGACTATCAGGAACGCTCGTGGAGGCAATGTTCCCGATGTTAAGTTGGCTGCAATTAATTGTGAAAAGTTTGGTGCGCAGGGCATCACGGTTCATCCTCGTCCCGATGGTCGGCACATAAAATATCAGGATGTGTATGACATTAGCCCAATCATTACTACAGAATTCAATATCGAAGGTTATCCGTCCAAGGAGTTCATTGAACTTGTTCTGAGGGTTAAGCCTACGCAGGTTACACTTGTGCCAGATCCACCTGAGGCTCTTACTTCCAATGCAGGATGGGATACGGTTGCAAACAAGGAGTTTCTGAAGAAAATAATCTGCGATTTCAAGGATGCTGGCATAAGGACATCTATTTTCGTTGACACTAAACCGCAGAATATAAAGGGCGCAGTATATACCGAAACCGACCGTATCGAGTTGTATACCGAGCCTTACGCAACAAACTTCCCCAAGAACAAGGAAAAGGCAGTTGCCGACTTTGTAAAGGCTGCAAAACTTGCCAGCGAACTTGGTCTTGGAATAAATGCCGGTCACGACTTGAATCTCGACAACTTGAATTACTTTGTGACAAATGTTCCTAATGTAGCAGAGGTGTCGATAGGTCATGCGCTTATCTCGGATGCACTTTATTTGGGACTCGAAACTACTATAAAGAAGTATCTTAAAGAATTGAAAACAAAGTAGATTTCTCAAAAGACAGGCAAAAGGCATCCGCGAAAACGGGTGCTTTTTTATTTTTATTCAACATCAACAGGAGTATTAAGCAAGGTTATAGTTTGGCGGATTGAAAGTGGATTGCAAATCCTTATATTCCAGCCTTCGAGATTACAAATTCCGAAGGACGGCGAGCATCGCGTGTTTAGTTTGGCTTCCGCAATGACCGTAAAAAACGGCAGACATATACGCATCTGCCGTAAAGTTATGAAAATGTGCTATGCTTATTTGACGATGCAAATGCTATTCTTTATTTGTGCCTATATGTAAACCTATATACAGGATGATTTACAGGAACAACATCTGCAAATTGGTAATACATTGTTATGGGCAATCCGTATTCGTTGTATTCGTATTCCCATGTTTCTGGACCGATACTGTAAAAGGTTAAACAATTTGGAGAAAGCATTCTAACCGCATTGAAATATGTTGTGCCTTGACCAGATATAGGATCATAACCAAAGAGATAATCTAGGCTAAAATCAGGACGCAGACCTGTACCATACTCATATTCTCGTGCCTGTGTAAAATGATAACTGCCCGTAGGCTGATTATTTTCATCTAAATCAGCATAATAAAAGTTCTGGCGCACAACATTGCCATGTTCATCGTATTCCAAAATTGAATATGAATATGAACTTTCGTAGTATATACTATCCATTCTTCCATTGTGATAACCATAATATAAAACGCCATTATGTATGAGACGTCCATACTCATCGTAATAAAAAAAGTCGGTGCGTGGTTGTTGTTGAGGGTTGGACAGATTATTATATGTTATGCTTGTTACTCTACCATTTGTATAATTGTATATAGATTCACCTCTACTTTCACGAACTTGACCTTGTTCAACATATTTGCCAGTTCCGATTTTGCGTATTAACTGGTTTTGAGAATTGTATTCGTATATATTGTTATGGTAATTTGTCGAATCTTGAAACCAAGATACTGATTCAACAAGATAATCTGTTCGACTTGGAAATTCCATAATTGATGGATCTGGAATAGTCGTATCGCTTTGCTGGTTAATCAACGAATCATCTGCTCTTTGAGGCTGACCTTCGGTCGGGTCTATTGTTTCCCTTTCGCATCCCACGAATGCCATCACACTCACTGCTGTAGCGAGTAATGATATTAAAACAATCCTTTTCATATCCATAATTTTTTAATGTAACATTAATTCTGTTTCCTCTATGACAATTTAAAAGTCAATTTCGTTGCCTGAGATCTTAAAAATTTTTCAACATTTTTTATTATATGTCTGTCCCTTGCGGATTTGTAATGTAATAAGAATTTAGAATTAGTGCAATGTTATTGTGCTTGGCGGTTAGAATATCCTTATATTCCTACCTTCGGGAGTACAAAACCCGAAGGACGGAATGACAGATAATCTCGAAGAACAGCCCTATAGAAAATAATTTAAAATTTTCGGATTTGTTTATTGCGATATAAAGTAAATCACTTACATTTGCCACCAGTTTTGCAATGTAATTAATTTAGATTTTGATTTTTTGAGAAATGAAAGTTAAGTATCAGGATTTGATTGAACAGTCGTTTGATTTTCCAACCGAGGAATTTGAAGTGGAAGAAGGTGAACTCCTTTATTACGACATTCCGCTTATGGACTTGGTAAAGCAGTATGGAACGCCATTGAAGTTCACCTACTTGCCTAAGATAACAGAGAATATACAGAAGGCAAGGGTGTGGTTCAACGTGGCAATTACAAAGGCCGACTACCAAGGCAAGTATGTGCAGTGTTACTGTACAAAAAGTTCGCACTTCCAGTTTGTTATGGAGGAAGTGTTGAAGAACAATGTGCAGTTGGAAACCAGCTCCAGCTTCGATATCGACCTTATCCGCGCACTGAAGGAGCAGAATCTTGTTGACGAAAGCCTGCATGTTGTTTGCAACGGATTCAAGATTCCTGCATACATTGAGAACATTGCCCGACTGATGAACGAGGGCTTCAAGAATGTTATTCCAATCCTCGACAATCCAAACGAACTGAAAGGTTTGCTTGAAAATGTTGAAGGCGACTTTAATGTTGGAATACGTATAGCAGCCGAAGAGGAACCTAAGTTCGAGTTCTACACCTCTCGCCTTGGAATAGGCTACAAGAACATAATGCAGTTCTATCACGAAGCTATCGAAAACAATCCACGGGTAAAACTGAAGATGCTGCATTTCTTCATCAATACAGGAATCAAGGATACCGCATACTACTGGAACGAACTTAACAAGTGTATAAATGTATATTGCGACCTGAAGAAGATTTGTCCAGACCTTGATTCTCTCGACATAGGCGGCGGTTTCCCGATAAAGAACAGCCTTAACTTCGACTACGACTACGAATATATGGCTGAAGAAATTGTTAATCAGATTAAGATGATATGCACTGCTGCAAAAGTGCCAGAGCCAGACATATACACTGAGTTTGGTTCGTTTACCGTTGGCGAAAGTGGTGGAGCAATATATTCGGTAGTTGACCAGAAGCAGCAAAACGACCGCGAAAAGTGGAACATGATCGACTCGTCGTTCATTACAACTTTGCCCGACTCGTGGGCTATCAACAAGAGGTTTGTAATGTTGCCGCTAAACCGCTGGGACTGCCAGTACGAGCGCGTTTTCCTTGGTGGACTTACCTGCGACAGCGACGACTACTATAATTCCGAACAGCACGTCAATGCGATTTACCTGCCTGAGTTTGACCCGAACGAAACGCTTTACATCGGATTCTTCAACACTGGTGCATATCAAGAGGCGATAGGTGGTTTCGGTGGCATCCAGCACTGCCTGATTCCTGCACCTAAGCATGTACTGATAAATCGTGATGAGGAAGGCAAGATTACTACAAGACTGTACTCCAAGGAGCAAAGCTATAAGTCGATGCTGAAGACGTTGGGTTACTATTAATAATTTGAAGATTTGAAAATTCAAAAATTTAAAGATTCAAGAATTCAACAAAAAAAGCGGATCTTGTCCGCTTTTTTGTTATTCAACTACCAAGGTTCTAACAAATGTGCCAGTGTAGGTTGTGATTCGTATAGCGTATGTTGCTCGTTGGAACTTGGAAATGTCAATTGTTTCGTTGTCCGAATTGACTTCTTTTTCGAAAACAATTCTGCCGGTGATGTCGTAGATGCTGATTTGCTGCAATCCTTCTGCCGAAACATTTACAGTTGATATAGCTGGATTAGGATAAATTTCAACTTCGTCATTATCGGTAGTGCTTATGTTTGTTTCATCTGTTACAGTGATGAATCCTTCCTTTATTTCCATGTCGGTAGATGCTCCGTTGGTAGCAAACAGGGTTACATTGTAGATGCCAGCATTTGCATATACTACAACGGGATTATCGTCTTGAGATATTGCTGGTTCTCCACCTTGGAACGACCAGTAATACGATGTGGCATTTTCGCTCAAATTGACAAATGTAACAGGCTCTCCAATGTTAATAGTTGTTATGTCGGCAGTAAAGTCTGCTGTAGTTATAGCCTTCACATAAATGTAAGCGGTCTTTGTGGCAACATCGTATCCATGTCCGTTGGTTGCAAACAGAGTTACATCGTAGTAGCCGGGTTCGTTGTAAGTAACAACAGGATTCTCTTCTGTGGAATTTTCGGGTGTTGCACCTTCGAATGTCCAGAAGAAGGATGTTGCGTTTTCGCTAAGGTTTGTGAAAGCGATAGAATCTCCTACAAATATCTCGGTTGCTGATGCAGTAAAGTCGGCCAAGGTTACAGGCAATACAGTTATGTATGCTGTCTTGGTTTCGCTGTCGCTACTGTTTTCGCCTGCAGCAAACAATGTTACCGAATACGAACCTGGAGTATCGTATGTTACAGTTGGATTTATCTCGGTTGATGTTGATGGAGTTCCGCCTGCGAATGTCCAGTAGTAGGTAGAGGCATTGACGCTCAGGTTTGTAAATGTTACGCTTCCGCCTGCGCTAATTGTTGTATTGTCGGCAGTAAAGTCTGCTGATGCAACATCAACCACATTTACATTTACGGTCTTGGTGTCGCTGTCGGTTCCATTTGTTACAAAAAGCGTAATAGCAAATGTGCCAGTACGCGAATATGTTATCGTTGGATTTTCTTCTGTTGATGTTGATGGAGTTGCACCTTCGAACGACCAGAAGCATGATGTTGCATTCTGACTGCGGTTCTGCATTGTGATTGGCTGTCCTGTTGGTAAAGTTGCTGGAACAATGAAATCAGCGACAACGTCATCGGGTTGTGGTGGCTCAACAGGACCTTCGGTAACAGTAATATAACCACGCTTGGTTTCGGTAACGCCATTTACATATATCATAATGTTGCTTGATCCAGCACGCAAACTTACATCATATACGCCTGGGGTATTGTATGTTACAGATGGATTGGCATTGGTTGATGTTGATGGGTCGCCGCCGTCGAATGTCCACGAGAAAGCCGTAGCGTTTGAACTGCAGTGGCTTGTGAAATGTACCGTTGTACCAACCTGCACGGTTGTCTGGTCGGCTTCAAAGTCAACGTCGATGTCGGAGCCGGATGGAGCTGTAACGATGATGTAGTTTTCCTTGGTTTCGGTAGCCGCATTTGTCAAAAGTTCCAAAGTGCTTGCTGCAGCTTTCAGTGTAACACTGTACATGCCTGCTTCTGAATATGTTACCGATGGGTTTTCTTCCGTTGAAGTTATTGGATTTCCACCTGTGAATGTCCATAGGTATGCACCTGCATTTTGACTTAAATTGGTGAATGTAATGGTTTCTCCTTCAGTTATACGTGTTGCGCTTGCCACGAAGTCGGCAGAAAGAACAGATGGATCTTGTGTTATCCTAAGAACTATTCCAGATGCAAATGGGATTTCCCTGTTGCTCAGCTGCATGCTTACTGGAGATGTAACAGTTCCGTTTATAATGCCAGAAATATTAATGTTGAACTCACCGACTTCGGTTGGTGTTCCGTAAATGTGAACCGATTGGTATTCATTGGATTCCATATAAGTTCCACTCAGGCAGTAGCTAAGTCCTTCCGGCAAGTTGGAAAGTCCATTTATGTCAATATTGCTGATGTTTGCATTTGCGTTCACGCTGTAATTTCCATAAATATTAACCTCGACAGATGTGGTTTCGGGGCATTTTATTGTCAAGCAGAGGTCAACTGGTGTATTCACCTGATACGACATTGGTTGCGAGGTGTAATATGGTATAGTGGTTTCGGTAAATGTATTTTCGCTTTCAATAGGGCAAGCATCTGATATGCAAATCAAACCTTGCTCGATAGTAATGTAGTTTTCCTTGATTTCGGTGTCACTGCCGTTTTCGTTTTCAACGGTAAGCTGTACGGTGTATGTGCCAATTGCAGAGTAGGAGTGGGTAGGATTTTGTTCGGTGGATGTTGTTCCGTCGCCGAAATCCCAAAGCCATGATGTAGGTGAGAAGGCACTTTCGTCGGTAAAGCTTATGGTTTCGTTTACAGTAGCATTTGTTGTGCTTGCCGAAAAATCAGCAATTGGCAATTCGGTTCCGGTTGCATTTACGACCAAGGTTATGCCCGACGAATAACCCTGTCCTAGCATATTGTTGGCCATGGTAAGCAGAAAAGCCTGTGTTGATGCACTGTATGCTCGCGCCACAATTTTCAGGTCGAAATTTCCAGCAACAGTAGGTGTGCCGGTAATATGTGCGGTGTATGCTGTATTTGGATGTGCCATGGTATCGCTTACGCAGATGTTCAATCCATCGGGAATATTCTGGAATCCGCGCAAAGCTATGCTGTCGATTACTATTGTCATTCCTGCTTCGCTGATCGATTCGGGAAGCAAAAGTGTCACACAAAGATCAACTGGTGTTCCAACAGTAAATTCAGGAATCACTGCAGGATTGTATTGAACGATAGTTGATGAAAACTCATCGGTTTCTGGATTGGCAGCCTCGCATGGTGTTTCACATACAAGAATTTGAGCAAACGAATTAGTAGCCAATACGATAATTGCAATAGCAAAAAGTAAAAATCTCTTCATACCTATACACTTTTATTTTTATTGGGCAAAGTTAGGATAAACAAAAATTAAATGCAACCATAAAAATATATTTCTAGAGTTATCTGCACTTTAGTATTTCTCGTATAAACAAAAAAAAAACGGGCAAATGCCCGTTTCCCTTTATTTTATTATTTATCAGTGGAATATGTATCTTACACCAAGAGCTACACCCCAGCCGAAATACCTATATAAATCGTTAGCTGGTTTATAGTGGCCTAACAGATAAAAATGTGCCATAGGTCTCAAATCCAAGCTTAACTGTAGAGGAACGTCAAGATCTGTCAAGAAATCGTATTCAAGACCTATCTGACCACCAACGCCCAAAGATATATCTGAATGATTTGAATCGGCAATTATGGTATTTAGCTGAGCTGCAGGACCAACAAACCAGTTAAAGCCAGAAACAATGTTCCAGTGCCACTGATACGAACCAGTAAAACCTAAAAACAAGCCATGGTGCAAATGATCTATACCAGCATTATCTGTATGCCAATACCTAACATCGCCAACACCAAGGTCGAGTTCCCATCTGTTGTCAGCATCCACTTTCGTTAAATAAGAAAGTTCTGCTCCCAAAAGGTCACCACCACCGAATCTTACACCCAGACCGCCATTGTCGCTCTGTGCATTTGTCTGCTGAACTGAGCAAAATGCCAATACTACAGCAGCACTCATGATAACTAATAACTTTTTCATTCTTTTGTTTAATTAAATTACGTTAACAAATAAATATTTTCACTTCAAAATGAGTTCGCAAATTTATAAAAAATATTTATACAGCATTATTTTTTATCTAATATCTCTAGTTTTTGCTTGCGTTATATGATATTTTAGGCATGGACTATATGTTTTTATGCCATACAGCCTGTCATCTTTCTATTTCCGGGAGGATTCTGCCGTTACATTTTTTTAGTTCGTCATCGTATTGTTTTTCCTTGCCTCCCGATAGTTTGTCAAGGAGTGCGTGAAACTTTTCACCGTGATTTTTGTGTGCAATGTGGCAGAGTTCGTGAAGTATAATGAAGTCTATCAGATAATCGGGAAGAAGCAGGAGCCTGCACGATAAAATTATATCATTGTGCGAACTGCATGTCCCCCATCTGGTATGTGCGGTACCTATTGAAATTTTGCGGAACATTAAACCTGTACGCTTTGAAATTTCCTCGACACGTGGATACAAAACAAATTCAGCTTCCTTGCGCATAGACGCAAGTATTACTTTCTTTATGAAATTCTGTACCGTATCAAGATTAAAGTCAACCTGCTCTGGATTGTAGAATATGGTTACCACATAGTTGTTGACTCTTGCGTATAGTATTCTTTTCTGGTTGTCGGTAGGCTCGAATCGAAGTGTTGTACTGCGGCATGTAAAATGCGACTGAGGAGTAAATATGCGTTTTGTACCTTTCTGTTTTTGAGCCTCCATTGTCTTGACAATCCATTCGCGGTGTTCAAAAACAAACCTTTCAGCGTCAGAATAGCTGACCCTGAAAGGTATTGACATTTGCAAGCCCTTTTCGGGATTTACTGTCAAGCGTATCTGCACGCAATTGTGCCGTTTCGACACAACAACATTGCCGATGCCCTTGACATTTATTGTCCGTTGCATTACTTGCGCGGCAGCTTGCTTAACTTTTCGTAACCTTCGTTGACGGAGGTTAGCATTTCGGAAATGTAAGCCTTGTAGTTTTCCTTAACAGCTTTCTTTTCCATCTTCGAGGTTGGAGTGTTAATCTTTGAAAATACTTCCTGCTTCTTGAGCAATACGTTGTTTATGATTTCAGTAACAGGCTCGGTCGGCTGTGCCGGATACAAGTCAACATACAATACGCAGTCCGACAAAAGTTCGCTTGTCATGTAATCAATGTCTCTCTTTAATACTTTTCTACTTGCCATAGCTTTAAAATTTTTTGCAAAATTAAATAAAAATACAATTCACCATGAAACGATTTGTCAATTAATTGTTTCTATGTTTCACGTTTCTATGTTTCACGTTTCTATGTTTCACGTTTCTATGTTTCACGTTTCTATGTTTCACGTTTCTATGTTTCACGTTTCTGGGTTTCACGTTTCTGGGTTTCTCGTTTCTGAGTTTCAAGTTGTTCAATGTTTAAAATTGTTTAAGAGTTCAAAAGCCCAAACGTAGCGTAGAGTACTTTTGTATCTATTCGATTATTCTTAACTCTAACTTTGTTGAGGGTGCCATGCCGTTCAACTTGTCAACTCTCAACTTTCCTATCCCAACATTCCCTTCACAATTCCAGAAAGGGTCTTATTGTCGGTCTGGCCAGCGAGTTTTGCACTTGCAGCACCCATTACCTTACCCATGTCCTTAATAGTGCTAGCGCCTGTTTCCTTAATAATTTCGGCAACCACAGCCTTCACTTCGTCTGCCGACAACTGCTTTGGCAGATAGCCAGCAATAACATCGGCCTGAGCCAATTCCTTGTCGGCAAGGTCGGGACGGTTCTGCGACTTGTACAAGTCGGCAGTTTCCCTGCGCTGTTTTACTAATTTCTGTATTATTTGCATCTCCTTGTCGGGAGTTAATTCTGTGTTGCCAGCATCGGTCTTAGCTAGTAAAAAAGCTGCTTTAACAGCACGCAAGCCTTCAAGTTTTTCTTTCTCGCGGGCAAGCATTGCCTTCTTTATGTCTTCGTTTACTTGATCAAATATACTCATATCTTTTAAATTTTTTATTTGTTTCTGTTCTTTCTGTCAAGGGCCGTTTCATTTTCGAGGCTATTCAGGTAGTTGTCGTCGTTCAGCTTGTCGAGATCCTTCATGTATCCAAAATCGCTCGACGGTCTCATTTCCGAAAGGTTCAATTCTACCGAACCTGAGGGCAACGGTTCTCCAAACTTGATTGAAGTTACTTCTTCAGGGGTTTCCATAGGTTTTTCTTCGTATGGGAATCCTGTGGCTATTACAGTTGTACGTATACTTTCTCCAAGGTCGTCGTCGTAACATGTACCCCAAATTACATTGGTGCCATGACCAGCAACCTTTGTAAGGTGAGTTGTTATGTTTCCGAATTCCTTCATTGTGAGTTCGTGTTCTCCGCGAGGCGTAGTTATGTTGAGAAGAATATTTTTGGCGCCTCTTATGTCGTTGTCGTGTAGCAGTGGAGAATCAAGGGCTTCGGTAATGGCTTTCATGTCGCGGCCTTCGCCGGAAGCTTCTGCTGATCCGAGCAAAGCTGCACCGCTATCCTTCATTACTGAATTCACATCGCGGAAGTCAACGTTTACATGTCCGTGTCGTGTGATTATTTCGGCAATACCCTTGGTGGCAGTTACAACAACTTCGTCGGCTTTCTGGAATGCGTTGGAGAAAGAGCAATCGTCGAATTCGATGAGTTTATCGTCGTTGATTACCAGCAGGGCATCAACAGCTTCGCGCATTCTTACAACACCTTCGTTTGCCTGATTTATACGCTGGGCGCCTTCGTTGCTAAATGGAACAGTAACGACACCAATAGTGAGCATTCCCTTGTCTTTGGCGGCTTTTGCAATTACAGGTGCAGCTCCAGTGCCAGTGCCACCGCCCATTCCGGCTGTTACAAAGACCATTTTGGTGTTGTTGTCGAAAAGGGCCTCTACTTCAACCAGATTTTCTTTTGCGGCATCTTCCCCAACTTTAGGATCGTTGCCAGCGCCAAGACCGTCGGTAAGACGTTTGCCAAGTTGAATTTTGTGGGGTGCGCGACTGTCGTTTAGAGCCTGCTTGTCGGTATTGCAAACTATAAGATCAACACCGACTATGCCTGACTTTGCAAGTTGGTTGACTGCGTTGCTGCCTCCGCCACCGACTCCAATAACCTTGATTATTGTAGGAATGTCATCGGGGTTTTCTGCTACTGAAGATATATCTTCGATAGCTACAGGTTTTACAGTCGTATTTCGTGCCTCAGTTGCATTCGTTGCAGAAATGCACTGGAAATCGTCATCGTATTTGTATTCCATTTTTGTATATTTTAAATTGATTTATTCGTCGTCTTCAAGTTTGTCCATTAGGCTCTTAAATAAGTTCTTAATGTTTTTCTTCGGCTTTTCGGACTTAGAGTCAACCTGATTGTCGAGAGGTTCGTATGTAGGTTCCGGTTTAGGTTCTGGTTTGGGTTCCGGCTTAGGTTCTGGAACAGGTTGGGGTGCTGGTTCTGGAGTCGGTTCCGGAGTTGGCTTTGGCTTGGTCATTATGGAATCCCTCTGGATTATTCCTTTCTCAAAGCTTGAACCTTTAAGTATAAGTCCTACGACCGTAGAGTACTGGGGCTTTTTCAGCGATTCGGCGTATTCGCCCTCGATTTTCGAAATCGGATATGCTATACGAATGTTGTTCTTTAAAATGAAACTTGCGAGCTGGTTCAGGTTGGCAGCAAGCGATCCTCCGCCGGTCATTACAATTCCCGCAGGTAGCATGTCAGGATAAACAGTTTCAATCTGGAATTTTACAGCGTTTAGAATTTCTTCCATTCGGGCCTGTATAACTTCCGACATTTCGTTTCGCGAAACGTAAATGTTGTTGTTCACTCTTGCAGTCTTTACTTCGATGCTTACGTCGGCACCCGAAACGTGTACGGCGCTTCCGTATAGGCATTTCATGTTTTCGGCTTGCTCGTATGTGATTCCGAACTTGTCCTTGATATCGCCGGTAATTGTTGCACCGCCGATAGGTATTACTGCAGTGTGGATTACTTCTCCATCCTTGAATACGGCAAGATCAGTAGTTCCACCGCCAATGTCTATCATAGCAACGCCTCTTTGCTTTTCGTCTTCGGTAAGTACAGCTTCAGCCGAAGCCAGAGGTTCAAGGAAAACAGACTTGATGTCAAGTCCTGCATGGGTTACACATTTCTTTATGTTATTTACCATAGTGGTTTGTCCGGTAATAACGTGGAAATTTCCATACAGGTATTCGCATTGCAGACCAATTGGATTTTCAATTTCTTTGCCGTTGATTGTATATGAAAGCAGTATTGCATCGATAGTTTCGTAGCCTGGACGCACAACATTCATAGCCATGTCGGACAACTCAATAAGGTGGCGCTCGGTTACAGTACCGTTGACAAGTATGCGACAAGTGTTGTCGGTAGTTTTTACATACTGACCGGCAATCCCTACGTAAACTTCGCCAAAATCGGCATCGTATTTTTCACCTAGCTGGTTCAGTGACGCGGTTATTGCGTTTACTGTCTCGTCAATATTCAGTACAACACCGTGCCTTATTCCAGTAGACTGTGCAGTTCCGAAGCCAAGCACTTCGAATTTGCCGTTGTTTTCGCTTGCTGCGATGGTTGCAATCTTTGTTGTTCCAATATCAATTGCTGCAATTGTTTTCTTCCTGTTATCCATTATTGCGTTTTTTACAAATTACTTGATTCTTGAATTTCAAATTAATTAGCGAATATGTGTCCCAACCTGAAAATGTAAATCCTTTTTTGTACATTGCTTCAAGCTTATTCAATTTCGTTTTGTAGTCATCAAGTCCTCCAAGCAATATTATATGGTTTCCAACCAGCGGAACAAGCTCTATTTCGTTGTTTTCGGTAACATATACCTGCGTTATTTGGTTGCTCCATAACTCGTCGGACTGGATATACTTTACGAACTCACAAATATCGCTAATATTTAGCGAATTTTCATCATTATTTACATTGTAGTTATTAACAGTGTCCGACGTATTAAAACATTCGGACTTCAGATGACCCGACAGAACCATTACATTTGCCGTATAGTGGTCGCATACTGGCATTTTTTTCAGGTCTTCGTCAATATAAAAGGAAACGGTGTCTTCAGTGATGACCCTGAGCATGGGCACACGCTGTATCACCTTCAGATATATGCTTCCTTCAAAATCACTATAAGCTTGAGATTCCTTGACGTAAACATTATTGTTTATTATTTTCTCGATTTCTGCAAAGTTGACATTAGCAACTTTTACTGTAGAATCAATAACAATTCCTTCTTCCTGCAGTGTGCTTAAAACTATTTCCTTGCTTAAGAAAGAGCATGTGCTGTCAACCTCTATGTTGAAGTCTTTGCAGGGCAACTCGCGATATTTGCGCGAAGTATATATGCTTGCAACAACAAAGTAGATAGCCAATAGCAATATGCCGGCAATTATTTTATATGCCTTTCTTATTTTCATTGTGTGACAAGTAATCGGTTATTGGTTTTACAAGCCTGTCAATGTCGCCTGCTCCCATTGTAACTACTAATTCGGTATCTAGGGTTCCAAGCAAATCAATAAGCTGGCTTTTTTCGCACATATATTTGTTGAGGGCTTTGCAGTTGTCATATATAAGTGAAGAGCTGACCCCTTCTATTGGCAGCTCCCTTGCAGGATAGATGGGAAGCAGCACAAGGTTGTCGCAGGCTGAAAGGCTTTCGGCAAACTCAATGTATAGGTCTCTTGTGCGTGTGTATAGGTGCGGTTGAAAAATCGCGGTAATCTTTTTGTGTGGATATATTTGTTTTACGGCAGTAAGGAATGCCGATATTTCTCCTGGATGGTGCGCATAATCGTCAATATATACGCAATTATCGGTTTTTATTTGTATGTCGAATCGACGTAGTACGCCTACAAATGATTGTAGCCCAGCACGAACCTGTTCGCTTGTTGCTCCATTGATTACAGAAACAGCTGTTGCTCCTACTGCGTTTTCGATGTTATGGGTTCCGCCAATCTTAAACTTTATTTCTGGAATCACCATGTCGGGACAATTTATGTCAAATATGCACAATCCGTTATCGTAGCGGATATTGCTTGCATAGAAGTCGAATTTTGAATCGTTTGCTCCATAAGTATATATATGAAGGTTGTTTCGTAGTTTTGCCTTTACCGATGTAGGAATGTCGGGACCAAGGACAAGATTTCCGTTGTCAGTTATTTTGTTGGTAAACTCGACGAATGCGTTTTCCACATTTTCGTAGTTGCCATAAATGTCGAGATGGTCGGCTTCGATGTGGCTAATAAGTGCTGTTGATGGAGTAAGATGCAGAAACGACCTGTCGAACTCGTCTGCTTCGACTACTATATTTTTGCTTTGTGGTTCAAGGTGAAGATTCGACATGAAATTTTTTGAGATTCCACCAAGGAAGGCGCTGCACTTCTCACTGGCGTTCACCATTATGCAAGATGTTATAGTCGATATTGAGGTCTTGCCGTGAGTGCCTGCTATTGCCATGCAGTTTTTGTTTTCGCATATTTTGCCAAGAGCTGCTGCACGCTTAACAACATTGAACCCATTGTTTCTGAAAAATGATAGTTCCTTGTGCTCTTTTGGTATGGCAGGAGTGTAAATGACGAGTGTATTGTCGGGGTTGCGGTAGGAAGAGCCGATAAGTTCCAAGTTGTCGTCGTAATGCACTTGTATGCCTTCCTTTTCAAGATTCTCGCATACTTCGTTTCTTGTGCGGTCGTATCCGGCAACATTGTGTCCGCAGGCTTTGAAATAGCGGGCAATGGCACTCATGCCAATTCCCCCTATTCCAACAAAATATATGTTTTCAAAATTACTTTTCATACACTAATTTATATACTTCCTCAGCAATTATATTGGCCGAGTCAAGAAGTTCCAATTTTTTGATATTCTGGGCGAGCTGCTTCTGTTCCTCTTCGTTGGATACTAGTTTGATAGTATTGTCAACCAATGTTTCGCGAGCATTTGCATCCCTAACCATGATGGCTGCACCTTTGTCAACCAATGCCATGGCATTTTTGGTCTGGTGATCTTCTGCAACGTTTGGCGACGGAACAAAAACTACAGGTTTGCCAACTATGCAAAGCTCTGAAATTGTGCTTGCCCCAGCTCTCGAAACAATAATGTCAGCAGCAGCAAATGCCAAGTCCATCTTGTAGATGAAATCGTTTACATAGAGACCTTTCTTAGGTTCTGAGCCAACTATTCCGCGAGCAGTCTCAATATATCCCTTGCCTGTCTGCCAGATAAGTTGTATTCCAGCATCGGAGAACTTTTTCAGGCCGGCTGCAATACTTTCGTTAATGGTGCGTGCCCCGAGGCTGCCTCCTACCACAAGTACAACTGGTTTTCCATGTTCGAGACCAAAGAATTCAAATGCTTCATTGCGCTTCGATTCAATATTCTTAATGTCCTGTCTGACTGGATTTCCGGTTTTCATTATTTTTTCGGCAGGGAAGAATCGTTCCATATTGTCGTATGCGACGCAAATCTTTTTTACTTTTTTAGCAAGCTTCTTGTTTACGACTCCTGGATAAGAGTTTTGTTCCTGAAGCAGGCATGGGATTCCGTTTTTTGAAGCTGCGTTAAGAGCGGGATAGCTTGCATATCCGCCTACTCCAACAGCGACATCGGGACGAAAATCGGTTATTATCTTCTTTGCCTTGCGGTTGCTTTTTATTAAACTGGATATAAAATTAAACCATTTAGGTGAAATTTTACGGGGCATTCCCATTATAGGGAGTCCTATGATATTGTATCCGGCTGCCGGCACTTTTTCCATTTCCATTCTTCCCTCGGCACCGACAAACAAAATCTCCACATCGGGATACTTTTCGCGCAATGCGTTTGCTATCGATACTGCTGGAAAAATGTGTCCACCTGTACCACCACCACTTATTAGAACTTTAAATTTATCCTTGTTCATTTTCAACGTTATTTAATTCGTTATCTTCTATCATGTTTAGATTTTCATCGTCATCTTTTTCGTCTGGATCAGAATTGTTTTCTGTTTGCTCTTGAATGTCATCATTTGAATCTGTCTGTTGCTCTTGATTTTCATTTTCCGATGTAATTGGCGAAGAACTGTCTTCCACTTCGCGGCTTACGCTTAGAATTACACCTACAGCCAGACCCATGAATATCAGCGATGAGCTACCATAACTTACAAAAGGAAGTGTCTGTCCGGTAACGGGTATCAGGTTTGTAGAAACAGCCATGTTGGAAAAGGCTTGTATCACAATCATAGATGTAAGACCCAGAACCAGATATGATCGGAACTTGTACTTTGGAAGCATTTCGCCTCCCTCGGCTTTAGATAATTTGTTGATTTTCTTTGCAATAGTTATAGCTCTGTAAAACAGCATAATGTATAACCAGATAAGTAAAACTGCAAAAATTAAACCTGTTTCTTCAACTATGTTTGCAAAAATATAGTCGCAGTGAGCATTTGCAAGTTTTACCTTGGCATGACCGTTTCCTGGTCCTCTTCCTATAATACCTCCCGAAGCAACAGCCATACGGGCGTTGTTTACTTGTACCTGATCCTCTTTGGAAGGATTGCCTTCAACCCATGACTCAACTCTGGCCTTCCAAGTCGGGAATCTCCAGATGCTAATGTTTCCATAGAGAATTATTGTGAAAAGAAATAGTCCGGCAAATGCTGTAGCAATTACTAGGCCCCAGAAATATGTTCGCTTTATACTGCTGAAAAATAGGAGCACCAGTGCTTCAAAGAACACCAGAAGGGCTGTAGAAAGGTTTGAAGGCATGATAAGCATACATGTGATAACAATCGGCAGAAGTATCTGTCTTGCAAAATCCTTAACGGTTGTAATTTCTCCATCCTTCCTCGAAAGCCTGTTAGCCATGAACATCAGTAGTGCAACCTTTGCAAAATCGGATGTTTGCAAAGTTATAGGACCAATAATCAGCCATCGTTTAGCACCATTAACTTCGGGGGCAAAAAGCCATGTGACAATCAGTAAAAATATGGAAATTATGTACAATAGGTAAGAAACATTGCGGAAATACTTGCATGGAATTTTATGGATGATGTATATGCAGCCTATACCTACAAGCAATCCGAAAACATGTTTCAGCAAGTGTTGAGTTGTATTGGTTCCTGGCAATTGCACAGAGGCGCTGTAAACCGACAAAACGGAATACATGAACAAGGCTATTATAATAAGCCATATTCCACGGTTTCCACCTACAATTACTTTAAATTTTGCTAGTGCCATTGCCAATCTGCCTTAAAGGTTCCTTACTGCAATTTTGAATTTGTTTCCACGGTCCTCGTAGTTGTCGAACAAGTCGAAGCTTGCGCATGCGGGCGAAAGCAATACAGTGTCGCCGGGCTTGCCCATATTGTAGGCAGCATTTACAGCGTCGTCCATACTGGTAACATCTACCATTGGAATATTGCTGCTATCGAAAGCCTTGTGTATTGGACTGTTGTCTATTCCTAGACATACGATTCCCTTTACTTTGGTTTCGACGAGCTGGCGAAGCACTTCGTAGTCGTTGCCCTTGTCCTTGCCTCCAACAATCCACACAATAGGTGTGGTCACCGATTCGAGTGCGTACCATACCGAATTGATATTGGTTGCCTTTGAGTCGTTGATGAACTTTATTCCTCTAATGGTAAGTACAGGTTCCATGCGGTGTTCTACATTCTTGAAGTCCATTAGGCTTTCGCGTATAACTTCGTTTCTAATGTTAAGTACTTGGGCGACAATACCTGCAGCCATAGAGTTGTATACGTTGTGTTTTCCCTTTATGGAGAGGTCGTCGATAAGCATCGTAAGAGTCTTGCTGCTGTTGTTTACATAGTTGATTGCTGTCTCATCCTCGTTGAGCATAGCACCATTCTTCACCTTTCTCTTCTTCTGGGTGAATTCAAGTTGTGTGGCAAGTATTTCGCGCTTCGAGATTTCGTTTATGATAACCTCGTCGTCGGAACAGTAGATGAACGAATCCTTTGCCGTGGTATTCTGCAGGATGCGGAATTTTGCATCTATGTAGTTCTGGAACTTGTGGTCGTAGCGGTCGAGATGGTCGGGAGTGATATTCATCAGCACCGACAAGTCGCTCTTGAACTTGTACATGTTGTCCAACTGGAAGCTGCTAAGTTCAATAACATAGTAGTCGTATTCCTTGGTTGCAACCTGATATGCGAAGCTTTGTCCGACGTTTCCTGCTAGACCAACGTTGAGGCCTGCTTTTTTCAGGATATGATATATCAGCATAGTAGTTGTCGTTTTGCCGTTGCTACCAGTAATACATATCTTAACAGCGTTGGTGTATCTTGCAGCAAACTCAATTTCCGAAATTATTGGAATTCCAAGTTCGCGTGCCTTTACTACTATAGGCGCATTTTCGGGTATGCCGGGACTTTTAATTATTTCTTCGGCATTGAGTATCAAATCTTCCGTATGTTGTTTCTCTTCGTATAATACGTTGTAATCCTTTAGCAGTTCCTTGTACTTTTCTGCAATTTCGCCCTTGTCGGAAACAAAGACATCAAAGTCGTTTACTGCTGCCAATACTGCTGCGCCAGCTCCACTCTCACCGGCTCCTAATACTACAATTCTCTTTTCCACTTTCTTATCTTAATTTTAATGTTACAATTGAAATGATAGCCAATAGCAATGTTACGATCCAGAATCTGGCTACTATCTTTGATTCGGGGATTCCTTTTTTCTGGTAATGATGATGCAGCGGTGCCATTCTGAACGGACGTTTCTCGATTGGCACGGCCACTCCGGCAGGCAGCTTATGCCTCCTTCGGTAAAATTTGCAATACCTGTTCTGAATGATTACAGAGAGGCTTTCTACTACAAATATTCCGCAGAGTATAGGAAGTATAAGTTCCTTCTTTATAATGATTGCAAATACGGCGATAATACCACCGAGGGTAAGACTTCCTGTGTCGCCCATGAATATTTGTGCAGGGTAGGAGTTGTACCACAGGAAGCCGATTGTTGCGCCCATGAATGCGGCAGCATATACCATAAGTTCACCTGTACTTGGAATGTATAATATGTTGAGGTACTCGGCGGCTACGCGGTTACCAGAAACGTATGCCAGAATACCCAGCGTCGCACCGATGATAGCAGACGTTCCTGTAGCAAGTCCATCCATGCCATCGGTAAGGTTTGCCCCGTTTGATACTGCCGACACCACAAGGATTGTCATTATGATGAAAACTATCCATGCAAGATCTTTGGCATAGTCGCCTGCCCACGAAACAAACCAGCTGTAGTCAAGTTCGTTGTTCTTTAAGAATGGGATGGTTGTCTTTGTCGATTTGACATCATGGTACCATGTAATGCCAGAACAATCGGAGTTGCCAACTACTTCAGTTATGTTGTCTTTTGACTCCGATGTTTCATTGTTGGCTTTCTGCAGGTTAATCAGGGCTGTATGTAAGGAGTCCAATTTGTTTTTGGTAAAATCAATTTTCCTTTCATATTCGGCCATTACTTCTCCCAGCGAAGTGTCTGAAGGTTCTGTCTGACTTTCTGCTTCGTCGCGTTCTTTCTTTAGGGTTTCCAATTCTACAGTGGTGTTATCCAATGCCAACTGCAGATCTTTTCCTTGTTGCATTTTTTGTTCAGAGACAGCAAGTACTTCCTCATAGTTAACAACTTTCTCCCTAATTTTGGCATCATCGGAGAAATACAATATTGCACCCACCATAAATCCCAAGGCAATTTGCCCGAGAAGCTTGTATTTTCCCGAAAGGCCTTCCTTGTTGTGCTTCTTCAGCTTCAGGTAGTCGTCAAGAAAGCCCAGTGCGCCAAGCCATATTGTAGTTACAAGCATCAGTATGGTGTATATGTTGTCGAGTTGTGCAAACAATAGTGTAGGAATAACAATGGCAGCAATTATTATGATACCACCCATGGTTGGTACGTTCTTCTTGAAATTCTTTACATTGTTGACACAAGTTTCGCAGTCCTGCGATTTTTGCTGTGGATTTTCGTTCATCGTGGTTCTCGTTTCTTCTATTTCGGTCTTTCCCGACTTTTTCATTCTCCTGATGAACCACTTTCCGAACCAGATTGCTATAACAAGCGAAGCTATCATGGAAATGCCAGAACGGAATGAGATGTAATGGAATACACCTGCTCCAGGCATTCCTAGTTCTTCAAGGTACTGAAATAAATGATAAAACATAATCTGTTAATTATTAAATGTGTTATATAAAATTTCCTTATCGTCGAAGTGGTGTCTTACACCATTTATTTCCTGATATTTTTCGTGCCCTTTGCCTGCAACAAGTATTATGTCGCCCTTTGCTGCCATCATGCAAGCCGTTTTAATGGCTTCTTCGCGGTTTGTAATACGCAGTGTTTTCTTATTCCATTGTGTTTCTATGCCCTTTTGCATGTCGTCCAGAATATCTTCTGGATTCTCGTTCCTAGGATTATCTGAAGTAAGAATAACCTTGTCGCTCATTTCGGCGGCTATGGCAGCCATTTCGGGACGTTTTGTCTTGTCGCGGTTTCCTCCGCAGCCGACTACCGTAATTAGGCAGCCTTCGCCACAGCGTATTTCATTTATGGTAGACAATACATTTTGCAATGCGTCGGGAGTGTGAGCGTAGTCAACAATTGCGGTAACGCCTTCTTTGGAACGTATGATTTCGAATCTTCCGTCAACAGGATATAGTTCGCTCATTGCCTTTAGGATTTCTAACTTTTCGAATCCGAGTAGGATTGCCGTTCCATATACGGCTAGCAAGTTGTAGGCATTGAATCTTCCAATGAAATTGACCCAAACTTCATCTCCATTTATGTCGAGTTGCATTCCTTCAAATCCGTCTTCAACAATTTTAGCCTTGAAGTCTGCTGCCGACAAGAGTGAGTATTTGTACTTTCTTGCTTTCGAATTCTGGTACATGATTTCACCGTTGCGGTCGTCAATGTTTGTTATCGCGAAAGCGTTTGCAGGAAGCATAGTGAAAAATCCTTGCTTAGCCTTGATGTATTCTGCAAAAGTCTTGTGGAAATCCAAGTGGTCGTGGGTAATGTTTGTAAAAATTCCACCAGTAAACTGTAGTCCGGCAATACGGTTTTGTACTACCGAATGTGAACTTACTTCCATGAAGCAGTAGTCGCATCCGCATTCTACCATCTGTGCAAGGAATTTGTTAAGTTGCAGCTGGTCGGGAGTTGTGTGTGTGGCGGGAATAACTTCGTTGTCTATTATTACCTTCACAGTTGAGAACAAACCTGCCTTATATCCGAGTTTACGCGTAAGATTGTACAATGTTCCTGCAATTGTAGTCTTGCCGTTGGTTCCGGTAACCCCTACAAGTTTAAGTTTCGACGAAGGGTTGCCATAATAGTCGGATGCCAGTATGCCAAGCGCTTCGGATGATGATTCGACTTGAATATATGTAATGTCCTCATGTAGTTTCTCCGGCATTTTTTCACAGATGATTATCTTTGCACCGCTGCTAATTGCAGTCTCAATATAGTTGTGTCCGTCGGATACTGTTCCTACTACAGCAACAAACATGTCGCCTGCTGTTACTTTTCGTGAGTCAAATTCAATCTTTTCGAACTCATTGGTTCTCAGAATTGATTTTTTAATTTTCAGACTATTTAACGAATTATCTATATTCATTTGTTCAATTAATTTAGTATCAAGTAAATGGAATCTCCTTTTTCGTAATTTTCACCTTTTTTTGGTGTTTGGCTTACAACTTTTCCGCGTCCAGAAATCATAACATTGAAACCTTTATTTTCGAGGATTCTAATGGCATCTGAAGCACCCATGTTCTTTACATCTGGAACTATCCTTGTTGTGTCTACGTAGTAAGGTTCAAAGTTTTCCTTTCCGTTTGTGTTGTTTTTGTAATAAATCCAATCCACAGTTGAGAAGTTCTCAATATTTGTCGGAATGTTAAGGAATTCGCATACTTTCTGTATGTGTGCTCTATTTCCCGACATGCAGCTTGGCAGAGGCATTGGCTTGTCTGACTTAATTTCTTGGGCAACAACCTCGGTGTCGGTTGAATATATTCGTTCTGCAATTTTGCCGAATACGGTTCCAGAAACAACATTTCCATAAATGTTTATTCCTTTAGGCTTGTAAATAGAAACTACACATGAGTATTTAGGATTATCGGCAGGAAAATATCCGATGAATGATGCATGATGTGTTTTTTCGTTCTTTCCGTTAGCATATTCCATCTGCGCTGTTCCTGTTTTTCCTGCAACACTATAGCTTGTTTTGCCATTCAGAACCCTATAGGCTGTTCCATGCGGATCCGTAACTACTCCTTCGAGCATATCCTTTATGGCATCAATCGTTTTCTGGGAACATATTTGATAGTCGATTACATCGGGACTGAATTGCTGTATTATCTTGCCGTTTTCAGCGATAGCCTCAACGAACATTGGTCGCATCATCTTTCCATTGTTGGCAATTGCGTTGTACAATGTCAGCATTTGCAGTGGGGTAACTGAAACTCCGTAGCCGTATGCCATCCATGGTAATGAAATCTTTGACCAGTTTGGAGAACCTTCTGATGGTTCGTGTATTATAGGAGGAGCTTCTCCCTTTAGCTCTATACCGAGGGGTGAGGTCAGATGAAGACGCTTTAGTCCGTCAACAAATTTTTGCTGGTCGTTCTGGTAATATTTATAAATAAGTCTGGCACTTCCTACATTCGATGACGATATGATTATGTCCTTTACTGTTGGAGGGTATCTGTGTAGTGGGTGATCGTCGCGAACCCTTTTCCCATAATAATATTCGTCTTGACCTTCAATCTCGACGGTGCTGTCGGAAGTTACATATCCGTCTTCCATTGCTACTATTACCGATGCAATTTTGAATGTTGAACCTGGGTCGGATGCATTACCCGACGGTAAATTGCGCACAGCATAGTTGTAGTTTTCTGTAAAGTTGTTGCTCGAATCACGTTGAAGGTTGGCAATGGCTCTTATTTTGCCAGTCTTTACTTCCATTAGAACTACGGTTCCATATTCAGCCTTCACTTCCCTCATTTGATTTTCGAGTTCGCTTTCAACAATGTCCTGAAGCCCTATGTCTATGGTAGTTATCAAATCCTTGCCGTCCACTGGCTTTATATAATCAGCCGTGTTCTCAATGGGAATCCATAGGTCTTTCGAAACTTTTTGGAAAACAGCGTAGCCTTCGGTCCCCACCAGAATGGAATCGAAGCTATATTCAAGCCCAAAGTGATTGTTTTCGTCGCTTTCTCCTATGGTACGGCGAGCTAGTTTTCCGAATGGCTTTTCCCGTTTGTATGTTTCAACCGAATAGAAGCCTGCTCCATATTTGCCTCTGCGTAAAAACGGGAATTTTTTCATCTCTTCGTACTCAATATAGGAAACGTGCTTTTTTAGAACATAGCATCGCTTTCCTTCGTTTTTTGCTTGCCTTATTTCCTTTTTATAATCTTCTCTTTTCTTTTTGTCGTTTTTGAATAGGTTTTGCATACAGATGCTGAGAGAGTCTATCTCTTTGTCGAATTGCGCGTCATTGATAGATCTTACTCCTTGGCATCCCAAATCCAAATAAGTATCATAGTAGCAAACTGAAGTCGCCAAAAGTTTGCCGTCGCTTGAATAGATGTTGCCACGTTTCGGTGTAATGGTTCTTGTCATCACCGAAATATTTTCTTTTTCTTCCGTTGGCGTTACAATCTGCAGATACAATATTTTACCAATCACCACAAAAGATATTATGATGGCAGCTGCCAAAAACAAGTATGACCTGAGCACTATCTTTTTTTCGAAGTTTTTCATTTTTTGTCTTCTTTAGCGGGTCTTCTTTTTTTGTATATAATCTTATATGGTGGATGTTTCGGCTCTTTGAGAGTCGAGCCTTTTTTTTCGAGAAGCGACACTACGCTTTTGCGCCTGTTGGTTTTCTTCAAAAGTTCCGATTGTACAGCAACACCTTCGGCACGGAGACTTTCTATATGTTCTTCCGACTTGTTTATTTCACGATAGATGTAAATGCCATGAAAGTGGTTTATAAGGTTAAGCAAAGCAAGAACAAACAGGAGAATTATAATTCTCACAGTCTTCTTGTTTAACTTCGATATTAGAATATCGCCCGAAAGGATGCTTCTTATATTTTTTATAACGTTCATTATCCTACACCCTTTCTGCGATTCTAAGTTTTGCCGATTTTGCACGCGAATTTCTTTCGATTTCGCTTTCTGTCGGCACAATTACCTGCCTGTTTATTGCTTTCAGAGGAATGTTTGCGCGTCCAAAGACATCGCGTTCGTCGTTTCCGTCGATGTTGCCAGTTCTGATTAGGTTCTTGACAAGTTTGTCCTCCATCGAGTGATACGATATTACCGACAATCTTCCGTTTTTTGCTAGGTTGTTTGGAGCATCGTTAAGAAAATCGCCAAGAGATGCGATTTCGTCGTTCACTTCAATGCGTAATGCCTGGAATATCTGAGCATAGTACTTTATCTCACGGCCTTTGGGAGCAAATTTTTCAAGAAAACTTACAAAATCTTCAATGTCGTCGAATGGCTTTTCCTGTCTTCGGTTTTCAATCGATTTTACGAGATGCCCAACATTTTGCACATCGCAATAGCTACGGAAAATGCGGAACAGGTCTTCTTCACTGTACGAGTTCAATATTGTTGCTGCTGTGAGCGACGATTGGTTCGACATGCGCATATCAAGTTTTCCGCCCATTCGGAACGAAAATCCGCGTTCGGCAATGTCAAACTGGTGCGACGAAACACCTAGGTCGGCCAAAATGCCGTTTACTTTCTCAATTCCATAGTAGTCGAGGTAATTGCGCAGGTATCTGTAGTTTCCGAAGATAAGTTTTAACCTGTTGTCGTTTATCTTGTTTTTATGAGCATCACTATCACGGTCTATTGCTATGAGAGTTCCTTTGTCCGACAGCCGCGACAATATTTCAGCCGAATGTCCTCCTCCGCCGAAAGTAGCGTCAACGTAGATGCCGTCGGGATTGATATTTAGTCCATCAACACTTTCGTATAGCAGTACAGGTTCGTGATATTCGCTCATTTGCTAATCCTCCGAAAACATAAAGTCGCCACCAAGTATTTCATCGGCAAGGTTTGCGAAACTGTCGTTGCACATAGCTCTTTGTTCGTATGTGCTCTTCGACCATATTTCCACTTTGCCTTCTTGTCCGGCAAATACCAATTCTTTTTCCCCGCCCATGTAGTCAAGCAGTGGCTTGGGGATAAGGAATCGGCTGTTGTTGTCGAGATAAACTTCGGCTGTGCCTCTGTAAAATTCGCGAAGAAACTCAGCATGTTTGCGATTGAAAGGATTGAGCCTTTTTTTCAGTAGTCCAGTCTGACGGTTCCATTCGCTCATCGGATAAAGCACCAAGCACTTTTCGTAAATATCACGTTTGAGGACAAAAGCCGCTGCCTGCTCCTCGTCGGGAACCTGACGCTTAAGCTGCGAAGGGAAGATAACTCTGCTTTTGTTATCCAGCTTGCAATTGTATTCTCCTACAAACATAATCTACATTTTCAAAAACTTCGCAAAATTAAACAATTTTTCCCACTCTTAAACACTCTCGCCCACTTCTTCCCACTAATGTTAATAACTTGTATTTTTGTTTTTGTGCTAATTATTTGTAAACTAATGTGTTAGTTGGTTTGTGTAGTTGTCAACTGTGAATTATTTTTTTGCTTTAGATTGATTTATTGCTTTTTCATCGGTGTCCGCTAAAAAATGGGGCAATACATGTAATTGCAATATTATCAATTGCTTATGTGATAATATAATAAGGGGGCTTGTCATTCGAAAACCTGATTGAACCGGCGATACGAAACGGGGAACTGTGTGAAATCGGTTATCCGGAACGTTGCTTGCAACCTCACGAAGTAATCTGTTTTCTAATAATACGTTAGCAGATTACGTACAAACAGGCTCACACGGCATGTTCCTTAGTCGGTTCGCTTTGTTTTACGGAATGACCAGAAAGGGTTTAGCGGACACCAATAATTGTAAATGAGGTGGTTTAATACAAAATAATAGTACCAGTCACGTATGGCATCATTGTTTTGTCAGGTCGGCAATAATTTCCTTTATTGGCCTTATTTCGTGTACATGCTCAATGGATACGCCTGCACACCATATTGTCTTGTATGTTGCCTTGAATGCCGAGTTGTAGAGTTTTTTCATTCCAGCCTTCATCATTACCGACTTTGCAATCTTTTTCAGCACAGAGTTGCTATTGACGAGTCTTTCCCAGATATTGGGCTTATTCCCAATTTGTTGTAGATAAGGCGTATTTATTACTGCTGTCGGGCTTCCCGAAAGTTTCCTTGTCATGACAATGTCTTTTGCCCCGTATTCTACAACGGCTTTCTTGTATTCGTCGGATACTTTGCTCTCGTTGCTGGCAATGAAAATTGTGCCTACTGAAACTCCAGCTGCACCCATCGAAAATGCATTTTCAATGTCTTGCCTGCGTGCGATTCCGCCTGCATAAACGATTGGTATATTGCAGTTTGCAACTAGCTCTGGCATGAGTTTTTCGGGTGGCAATATGCCTGAATGTCCGCCGGCTTTCGAATTTACCGCTATAATTGCATCGGCTCCAAGTCTTTCGACTTTCTGTGCGAATTTTAGGTCAACAACATCGCAGAACACCTTTATCCCATTTGCGTGTGCTGCTTCGATAGCCTGTTTGGGGTTGCCGAGCGAAGTGATAATAAAGGCTGGTCTGGCTTCATTTATTTCGGCAATCTGCTGTTTGTATCGTGTGTTGGATTTGTTGACTACTATGTTGATGCCGAATGGGTTAGATGATTTTTCCTTTATGTATGCAATGGCTTTGGCAAGTTCTCCCTTTTTTCTGTAGTTGGCAGCTGGAATAGCTGCTGTTATGCCACATTCGAGTGCTGCAACAACCATTTCCTCATTGCTCACGAGAAACATAGGAGCCATGATAATAGGATGTTTGATATTCAGAATGTCGCACAATGTTGCCATTTCTAGAATTGCAAAGTATTATCGTTTTCGTTTGCCTCAAAATATTCGTCAACGAGAAGGTTGCTGCCGGTTGCTGCTGCTACGGCAAGTTGGTCGCAGCGGTTGTTGTACGGATTATCGGCATGCCCTTTTACCCAGACAAACTTCACCTTATGTTGTTTGTATATCCGTATGAATCTAGACCAAAGATCGGGATTTTTTACATTCTTGAATCCTTTCTTAACCCATCCGAACAACCAGTTTTGATTAACGGCATCGGCAACATATTTTGAATCGGTGTAGATGGTTACATTTGAATTGGGTATTTTCAGCATTTCGAGTGCTGTAATTACGCCAAGCAGTTCCATTCGGTTGTTTGTGGTACGGCGAAACCCGCAGGCAACATCCTTGCGGAATCGTCCACTCATCAGCACAATGCCATAACCTCCCGGACCAGGATTTCCACGTGACGAGCCATCTGTGTAGATGGTTATTACTGGCGGTTGTGGTGCAATATTTTCCACAGACATTTATCTTGCTATAAGAACCTTTTCGGTTACGCTGTGTCCTTCGATGTTCATCTTTACGAAATACAAGCCTTCGCTGAAACTGCTAACATTGATTTCGATGTTGCCTTCGCGTCTTCCGCTATTCTGTGTTGCAACCTTTCTGCCTAGCATATCGTAAATATCAATAGTAATATCCTTTCCGTACTCCACGTCACCGAGGTCAATATTGATGATGCTGCTTGCCGGATTTGGGTATATGCTTATTTCGTGTTCGGCTGCGTAGTCTTCAATATCTACAATGCATGTTACCGGGCGGATTGCTGTTGATGTCCTGATACCAAATTTTTCGTATGCAGTACTCCATGCATCACCGCTATTTACATACAAGGTATTAGTGCCGGAACCGCTTCTGTTTGGTGCTACGCTTACAACAAACCAGTCTCCTTCACCATTGGAATTTGTTCCGCTGTAGTTTATCTTGTATCCTGCATAAAACGGTCCGTTTACCTGAACAGGGTCATTAAATTCTACAACATAATTGTAGTTTTCGGGAATATCGCGCAGGAATATCTTTTTCTCGGCTAGAATAGAATCGGGATACGGAGAATTGCCGTCCCAAATGCAGAATGTTACGTATGAGTTGTATGTGCCTGCTTGCGATTTGAATACAGGGACGATTATTGCGTCAACCTGCTCAAAGGAATACTGGTTGAACTTATCGGCGTAAATCTTGATTCTCTGTCCATTATGACCGCCAATATATCCCCATGAACCACTGACTGTAGGGCTTGATGGGATTTCATTTGCCCTGATGTTTGTAATAGTGTCGCAATATAGCGGAATAGGACCGGAAAATACCATTATATAATCTTCCTTAGTAATTGAGGTGACACCACATTCGTTTGATACAGAGTGGAATACGTCATAAAATCCTGCCGCATTGTATTCTATGCCATTGATAATGTTTGCAGTAGCTGCTGTGTGGGGGTAACCGCCTTCAAATTCCCAGGTCCAAGCTGTAGGATTGTTGGTTGACTTGTCCTCGAAATAAACTTTTGTTCCGGAGCGGATAAGTCTTGGCGATGCTGTAAATTCGGCTTCTGGTATTGCAACACAAGGATCAGCTTCGGCAACTGTAATATAGTTTTCCTTGCGCAGGGTGTCGATTCCCATATTGCTTTCGATTACAAGTTCTACATCGTATGTGCCAGGCATTGGGAACATTATTCCTGTTGGGTTCTTTGCGTTGGAGGTTGTGGGAACAGCTCCTTCGAAGAACCAGTGCCAGATGTATGGATTTCCAGTGCTACGGTCGGTGAAGTTGATTGCATCGCCAGGTGTAATATACGTTCTGTCTGCCATAAAGTTGGCATCCGGACTTATTGTAGCTTGAGGGACCACGTTGATGTAGAAGTTTTTTGTTTCGGTATCGCTATTACCATTCATGTCGGTAACAGTAAGCTCTACATTGTATTGTCCTACATGAGGATATGTGATTGGTGTTGGTCTTTCTTCTGTTGATGTTGACGGCATTCCACCCTCGAATGTCCAATGATATGATGAAAAAGGTCCGTTTTGCGATAGGCTTGTGAACTGCACAATACTATTTTCGGGAACTGTAGTATAGTTGGCCGTGAAGTCGGCAATCGGTGTTTCGTTGTTTGGAAGTACTGTTATACATTCGGTTACAACTTCGGTGTTGACCATTGCTCCGTTCTGTACTTCAAGGATTACCGAATATACTCCAGGGTGATAGTAGCAGATGTTTTGCGGATGCTGCTCGTTTGAGGTAGGAGTCTGTGCACCTTCGAATGTCCACTGCCAATGCGTAGGATTTCCTGTTGTCATATCGGTAAAATAAACACACTCGCCAGCTGTAATTTCGTATGATGATACGAGGAACTGCGCGTCAAGACCTGCTTTGTTGTTTCCTTTTTGCGCAAAAATATTGTCGCTCATTAGTACAACTAATGCGATTATTGCGGTGATTTTCAGTATGTTCTTCATCTTCAATGAGTTTTTATGAATGAAAATAAAATATCAAGCTGCAAATATAAAATTTAATAGTGAAATTCAAATCCATTTTGTAAATAATTTATTTATATGGTGGTGTGTGTTAGTAATGTGCTATAACTAGGTGTTTTGTAACACTGTATTTTGTGTTATATTTGCGCTCGAATTTTGAATTTATGCAGAACAAATTAATAGACGAGGCGGTACAACAGTTTATGTCGTTACCAGGGATAGGGCGCAAGACGGCACAACGTTTTGTGCTTCATCTTTTGCGGAAGTCGTTGGAGGATGTGACGAATTTTACAACAACAATACAAAGAATGAAAGAGGACACAAAGTTTTGCAAAGTATGTAACAATATTTCCGAAAACGACATTTGCGAAATATGTGCAAATCCTCGTCGCGACCAGTCGACTATATGTGTTGTGGAAAATATAAACGATGTTATGGCAATTGAGGCAACTTCCCAGTATAATGGGGTATATCACGTTCTCGGCGGTGTAATTTCACCGATGGACGGGATTAGCCCTAGCGACTTGCATATTTCCGACTTAATAGAGAGGGCGGTTTCGGGAAGTATAAATGAGATCATTCTTGCTTTGCCTACAACTATGGAGGGCGATACTACCAATTATTTTATAAACAAGAAATTGCTGCAGACTGGGGTGAAAGTTTCAGTGATAGCAAGAGGAATCGCAGTAGGTGAGGAGCTGCAATATACGGACGAGATAACGCTCTCACAAGCGATAAAGAACAGGAAACCGTTTGAGTGACAAATTGCTGGCGACGTCTTAATCCAACAAAAAATATTTTATCAAATAGTATTTATAATACGAGGATCAGCCTAACGTATTTTCAGTATTGTTAGCATCTTGTCCGTCTGTGTTGGACATGGGTGTCTGCATATTCTCTGGATTGAATGGAGAAGATTCCACGTGAACTAAAATACGATTTAGCCCAAGTTTCCATAACAAGAAGATGAATACATAGAAAAGTATTGTTAAAGATGTCAGCCAGGTCTCCGAAGCCACACTAGTGACCATTAATATTGAATCGTATATTCCATGAGCCAATATTGGCGCTACCGCTGTCATGATCCAGTTGAAAACCCTGCGCTTTCTTGAAAATTTTGCCATAGACAGGAAGTATCCCATTAATACTGCAAAGAGGAAGTGTCCCGGCACTGCAAATAAGGCTCGTCCTATCATGCATGACGGATCGTTGAGCACATATAGGATGTTTTCAACAGTGGCAAATCCCATTGATACGCATACGGCGTATACGATTCCGTCCATGCGTTCATTAAAATTCTTGTTGCGCCATATCAGCAGATATAGGATTACTAATTTTGAAAGTTCTTCTGGAATTGCAGCGGAGAAAAAGGCCTCACCAATTGCTTGCAATTGGACGTTACTGAAAAGTATTGTCGGCAAATCGTCAATATGTGATATGTCAATTACAAAAAGGGCTAATGGTACAGATAGCATTCCAACAAAAAAAGTAAGCAATATCTTTCCTATTGGTTCGCGTTCGTACTTGTCGCGTAGAAAAATGTAAATTACAAGTATAATTGCAGGAGCAATAGCACCGATGAGTTTCCACATAATATTATCTGCTCATAAATTTTTCCACATTGATAACAAAACGTTCGTGAGTTCCGTCACCGATCATGTCTCCTTTGTCGTCGAATGCTTCAACCTTGAATACAATGCGGCGACGGTCAATTTCAATTATTTCGGATTTGCATGTTATGACAGTTCCGAGTGGACTTGCTTTCTTATGTGATATATCTACCCGAGTGCCTACAGTTCCTTCTCCTTCCGATAGATAAGGCATTACAGACCTATAGCAGGTCTTTTCCATTAGGGCAATCATTGCAGGAGTTGCATATACCTCTACAAGGCCGCTTCCGTAGGCTGCTGCTGTGTTGTCGTGGCAGACAACTTCGCTTTCCTCACCGTTGATACCGAGTTTTATGTTCATAGTTGTTTTTTTAGTTTCTGGTTTCTGGTTTCAAGTTTCAAGTTTCAAGTTTCAGGTTTCTATGGCTACTTGTGCTGAGCTGCTCCCTGAGCCTGTCGAAGGGCAGTCGAAGTACGCCGTTTCTGGTTGAATCGTGCCATGTCACGATTTTACAATTTTATGTGCTACGCCGTTTCAGGTTTCTAGTTGTTTGACAATTTGACAATTGTTTTGAGGTTAATTTTAATCATTCAAATCTTCAAATTATCAAATTGTAAAATTTCTTAAAATTTGAAGGTGATTGTCTGTTTTACCTCTGGGCTTAACGAACGAGAAACAGGACAAGTTTCGGGAATACGTCTTACTATTGTCTGCTGCTTTTCTGTTAGGTTGCACATTGTATAGTCGAAGTCGATTTTTACCTCAGCAACGCGACGTGGCGATTCGTTCATTATCTTTTCTATTTGAGCGGTTGCTCCGTCAATTGAAAAGTCGTAGGTCTGTGCTGTTATGCCAGTGATTGTGAATATGCAGTCGCACAATGCTGTTGCCAGCAAATCTGTTGGAGAAAATGCTTCTCCCTTGCCGTGGTTGTCTAGCGGAGCATCGGTTATAATCTTGTTGCCAGACTGGAGATGAGTGTTTTCGGTTCGAAGTCCACCCACATACTTTGATGTCATTTTGGTCATAAAGAAAAAGTTTCTGAGTTTCTATGTTTCTAGTTTCTTGTTTCTGAGTTTCTCGTTGAGACGCAATATTTTGCGTCTGTACAATCGAATATATTTTTGGTATTTCTGGATGAATGCCTTTATACTTTTCGCCATTTAAATAATCAGCATGGCATCACCGTAGGTTGCAAACTGGTACTTTTCCTTGACAGCTACTTCGTATGCGTTCATAAGGTTTTCGTAGCCTGCAAAAGTTGCTACCGACATCATCAGTGTCGACTTTGGCAGATGGAAGTTGGATATCATGCAATTTGGAACCATTACCTCGTATGGCGGGAAAATGAACTTGTTTGTCCATCCGTCAAACGGCTTAAGCAATCCGCTTGTGGTAATCGAAGATTCAAGTGCGCGAAGTACGGTTGTTCCTACTGCACAAACGCGGCGGTTTTCTTCTTTCTTTCGGTTTACGGTATCGGCAAGTTCTTCCGATATGAAAACCTGTTCCGAGTCCATCTTGTGCTTAGTAAGATCTTCGACGTCAACGCTGCGGAAGTTTCCGAGACCTACATGTAGAGTAAGGAATCCGAATTCCACACCGATGAGTTCAAGTCTCTTGAACAATTCACGGCTGAAGTGCAATCCTGCTGTAGGTGCAGCTACCGCGCCTTCGTTTTTAGCGTATATTGTCTGGTATCTTTCGGCATCTTCCGGTTCGGTAGGGCGCGTTATGATATGCATTGGCAATGGGGTTTCTCCGAGCGAATAGAGGGTTTTCTTGAAATCGTCGTATTCACCGTCGATGAGAAAACGAAGTGTGCGTCCGCGCGATGTGGTATTGTCGATAACTTCTGCTACAAGTTCGTTGCCGTCTTCTCCGAAATATAGTTTGTTTCCGATACGTATTTTACGTGCGGGATCTACAAGTATGTCCCATAGGCGTTGGTCGTGGTTAAGTTCTCGTAGCAGGAATACTTCGATGCGTGCACCGGTTTTTTCCTTGTTTCCATACAGGCGAGCGGGAAAGACCTTTGTGTCGTTGAAGATCATAAAGTCCTTGTCGCTAAAATAATCCTTTAAATCCTTGAAAATTTTATGTTCGATTTCGCCTGTCTTCCTATTCAGAACCATAAGCCTACATTCGTCCCTGAATTTTGATGGGTATTGGGCGATGAGTTCTTCTGGCAAATTGAATTTGAATTGAGATAATTTCATTTCTACTACTTATTATTAACCAATAATGTTACTTTAAAAAATCCGCTTTTTACGCATTTTAAATTTTGAACCGCAAAAGTACAAATTTATATTTGAATATGCAACAAGGATTTTGGGAGTAAGTTTTTGGATTTTTTGCTGATACTTAATAAAAAAAATCGCCACCCGGATGGATGGCGATTTTAGATTTATAGTTTTATGAAAACTACTTTACAACGTTCAGTTTTACAACTTCACCGTCAACCTTTACGAAGTAGGTTCCGTTTGCGAAGTTAGTAACGTCGATAGTCTGGTTAGCAGCAGCATTTTCGATGCTTGCAACAACCTGACCGAGAGAGTTAACTACGATGATGTCCTTACCTTCTGCGTTAGCAATAGTTACCATGCTGCTAGTTGGGTTAGGATATACTGCGATAGTTTCAGCGATGTTTTCTTCAGCAGCTGTACTGAGAGCAACTGAGAAGTCGTCAATCATAAGTACATAATTGTCGTTGTCAACATGGTTGAAACCAATATAAATAGTCTGGCCAGCGTAAGATGCCAAAGATACAGACTTCAATTCCCAAGCATTAGCAGTATGAGATATTACTGCTGGGTTAGCAGTCATACCAGCAACAGTAGGTTCAGTACCAATATATACTGAATAAGAATCTGGGTAGCCCTCATCAAGAGATGCAGCAAACCAAGATGCAGTGTATTCACCAGTTGCAGGAATTACGATTGCTGAAGTTATCAACCAGTTGTTAGCATTGAATGCACCAAGACTATTATCGTATGATTGTGATATAGCAGCATCAGCACCACCGTGAACATATTCACTTGCATCGCCAGATACCAATTCGCTAATTGTCATCCAGTTGTGTCCATCGCCATCAGCATCGATGATAGTCCAGCATTGTGGAATACCATTTTCGAAACCTTCTTCGTATGGGAATTCAGTGATAGGATCGCAGCTGATAGCAGTAAGAGTAATTGTCAAGCTGTTGTCGCTATTGTCACCGTCAGCAACACCATTAGGTTCAGAAACAGTAACTACGATAGTGTGTTCACCAGCAGTTTCGAGAACAACTGGAGTTGCGTGTGTAAAGTTGTGTGAAGCACCAACTGCAACATTTTCGTTAACAGTGTAATCTACTGCTGCACCACCGTCAACAGTGTAAGAAACCTTGTATGAAGTGAGAGCAATACCATTGTTTGCAACAACACCGCTGATGTTGATATTCTGTCCAGTCTGTACTGTAGTTCCAGTTGCAGGAGTTACAGAAGTAAGAGCGATTTCAGCAGTTGTAGGGTTGAATGACAATTCGAAGTTGTCAACGAAGAAATAGTACATATCAGCATCAGAAACGCACTGGATACCAATGTATATTTCCTGTCCGTTGTATGAAGTCAAATCTATAGTTACATATTCCATTGTCGGGTATTCAGCATCTTCGCTTACAGTTGTTTCATCCAACAATAGGGTTGCGCTTGCATAGTTGGAAGGAGATCCTGTAATAGCCCATACTTTGTATTTCTCGTCAAAACCGTAATTAGCTACCTGGAAACGAACTCTCTGGTTTTCACCGATTGAAAGTTTTGGAGAAACCAACCAGTCGTTTGCTGCATTATCAGCACTATATGGGTAAGCAGCGATAAGGTCAGTTTCTGCATCATCAGTGTACATAAATCTGAATGTCTTGTCATCTTCATTTGCATTGATAATTGTCCAGCAAGCCAATGTTTCGCTATTTGCAGCAAATGTTTCTGAGAATGGAGCAGTATGTGCTATAGAGCAGTCGATTGCTGTACCAGCCAATGTTATTGTTACATTTTCAGCACCAGTAGAAGAAAGAACAACCGAACCAGTCTGTTCGCCAGCTTCTGTCGGGTTATACCTTATATAGAGAGTACCACCATTAGCAGCCAAAGTAGCAGTTGCAGCAAAAGTTGTATTGTCTGCAGATACTTCGAAAGGAGCAGCTGTTGTTGCAGTTATGCCTTCGGTAAGGTTGAATGCTCTGATAGTTGCAGTCTGTGCATTACTTGGTTCACCAATTATTGCAGCAAATTCGAATTCAGTGTCTTCAGTTACGATTTCAGGATCAGTCGAGCATCCGTTACCAAGTCTTTCAGCAGTAAGAGTTGGACCAGTGAATGCGTCTGCAGTAGTGCTACCAGCTACCTGAGTTCCGTTATATAAAATTTCAAGGTATGCAGAACCATCTACCATACCATCCTCGTCAGAAACAACTACAGTGTAGCAACCATTGTTGTCAACGCAAACATAGTCGTTTACTTCAATATTCCACTGCCATCCGTTAGTTCTTTCTGCAACTACGGTTGATGTGTTGGTGTTTGTAACAGTCCAAGTCTGTCCGCCACCATTGTCGGTTAAAGCGTGTATTGTAATCTTAGCATCGCCATTGGTTATGGTCATATTTGCGTTGTTGTTTGCTGCAACCTCGTCTCCAGTAAGGTTAATGCTTGCAGCAATTGTGTATGTACCAACAGTTGAAAGGTCAGCGGTCTGATTAAATGTGTATTCGTAAGTCTGAGCGGGAGCAACAGAAGCAGTAACAGTTTCAGTTACAGCAGCACCGCCATTGATAGTGTAAGATACTTCGAAGTTGCTGATTGCTGCACCACCATTGTTGAGGATGTTAATCTTAATCTGTTCTGCATTGGTGAGAGCACATGTCGAATAGTCACCATGACTAGGAGCGGTTATGCCAGTAATTGCAGCATCGGTGCTCTGGTCAACATAAACTGACAAATCGTCAAGTACGATATAGAACATATCAGTAATGTTATAATGAACAAATGCAAGATATATGGTCTGACCTGCGTATGACGAAAGGTCAATTGTGCGTTCATTCCAACCTGAAGCAGGAATTGTTTCTTCATAAGCAATGTTTGTGAAGCTAGCAACGTCTGCAGTAGTAGTAGATACGCATACTTTGTAGTGTTCGTTTGGCCATGAAGGATCCTGTCCTTTGATGAAGTACGAAGCCTTGATGGTTCCACTTTGTGCCGAAAGGTCAATAGCTGGAGAAATAAGCCAGTTGTTCGGGGTTAATGCGCCAGAACCACTAGCCCATGATGCAGAAGCAATAGCATATTCACCACCGTGAGTTACAGTAGAACCTACAGCTGCATTGCCATATACGAACCAGTTGTTTCCATCGCCATCCTGGTCAACGCTAGTCCAACCATTTTCGAGAGCATCGCTTGAAAACTCAAAACCTTCTTCGAAGATATTCACATGGTCGCGAGTAGCTCTTACTGTACTTGCAGTCGCTTTCGCATTAGATTTTTGTGAGACAAAAGACTTCATGTACGGCTTAGCTGATGCCGACTTGTAGGCCATTTGACCCTGTGCAAAGCCCATAGCTGCTATGAACAATGCAATCATTAAAAATGTAAACTTTTTCATTTTAATTAAAATTAATTATTAAGACGGCAAAGATAAAGATATTTTTTGTATGCGATGTTAAAAAATGAAAAAAAGTTGTTAACAAAACAGATTGGATCTTCTATAAACGAAGTGTTTTGAACAACAGCCTTGATACGCTATTCCTCGTACAATTTGCTGTTTTGATGGTTGGCGTTGCTTGTTTATTATATGGCTACTTGCTTGTGTAGGTTTAAAGTAAAGTAGGACTATATTTATTATAAGGTGTTGGACTCTCTATGTTTATTTGTGAAAAAACGTCCTTTTGGATTTACAACGATGAGAGCATTACAAATGCTCGTACTCAACTCAGGCAGATTACAAATCTGCCTGAACGATAGGATTCACTTATTTATATGACGGCGAATTCTCAATGTATAGGCGACGCCCGCTTTGAAATATTAAATAACAATATTGAAGAAATAAATGGTTATAAATGTAATGAAGGTCAAATCGTATGTTCAAATTCAGTTTTTTACAGAGTATGGTATTGCCCTGATATAAAATGTAATTGGGCAGGTGAGGATTGGCAAAAATTGATTCCTGGTATTGTTGTTAAAGCAGAGCGCAATGATGGACAAATAATTTTGTTGAAAGAATCCATAAAATATGATGGAGATGTTTTAAAAGATTTAGAGAAAGATAAGTCAGTTCTTGAGTTTGTTGAAAAAATATTTCATAATCTGAAATATTAAATGTAATAAATAAAATTTAATATCTTCGCACAACCATTCCTACCCGTCTTTCGGGATTTGTACTCCCGAAGGTTCGAACAGCGGATTTACAATCCGCAACAAAACATCAGCATTATAACAATCTAATTATTAACCAGTTGGTGTTTTGAAATAATTTTACATCATATAAATTTATATGATATAGTTTTATTACATCACTGTCTCACCATCCTTCGGGATTGCAACGATGAGAGCATTACAAATGCTCGTACTCAACTCAGGCAGATTATAAATCCGACTGAACAATAAGGATTATGTTGTGTCCTCGTGTCCTTCGGGATTTGTACTCCCGAAGGTTCGAATATAAGGATTTATAATCCGAAACGGGGGAACAATCTGTCGCTTTTGTTTCTACACTAATTGATCCATAATAATATTTAGGATTGCCTACAATTCACAAAATCTTTTTGCTATATTTCTTTACCAAATCTTTCGCATCCTGTAAGAGTCGTTTCCGCAACCAGTTCGGACTTACAACCTCAACTTCCGCTCCCATAGCTCGCACGGCATTGATGAAATCGTCGGTTGGAACCAAATGCAATTCAAATAGGTTTGCGGCAATCTCTTTCTGGGAATGGTGCAGAGGCAGCGAACGCAAATACTTTGCGCGTGTGTCGGTGGTTTTTAATTGAATGTTTTCCGCTTTGCCATCCGTCACTATCACGCCAAAATAACGTGAGAAATAATCTTCGGCAGAAAAATCTTCTGGCAGTTTGAACGGTTTGTCGCTAATTTTCACATCCTTCATGCGGTCAAGTGCGTAAAGGCGCAGTGAATTATGAAAGTCGGTGTGAGCCAACACATACCAACGCCGCCCAAAGTAACGCAAGGCGTAAGGTTCAATCTCAAACTCGCGTGCAGTTTGCATTTCGTAACTTTGGTATGTGATTGACAGCCGACGGTTTTCTCGCATTGCAGTGGTGATTTCTGGAAGAAAAATGTTGCTGCCAGCCGACGTATCTTCAAGAAGTATGCGGTCTGCCAAGTCACGGTTTTCGCTAACCATCTGGTTTACAGCAAATGCCGAAAGCAAGAACTGGGTGTTTTTGTTACACCCCGAAATGTCGTTTTCGATATAGTATTTTTTCTCTTTTCGGTCGTATCCGATTTGAATGTCGAACAAACTTAATATGTTATCTTTCATTCGGATGAAAGTACGACGAGGAATTGTCCCCTTTCCATCATCATTGAAGACGGAGTTTGCCCAGCGGCTGTCGATTTCACTTTTGGACAGGCCTTTGCTGTACGACAATAGTTCTATAAGCCAGAGGTAGCGAGCAAAAAGAGAGGTAGGGGTCATTGTTATTTCCAGTAGCGGGTTTTGAGATAGGTGATTAGGTCTTTGTATTTTTTGTATTTTTTGTTTTTGTGCAATGGGGAAAGAAGTTCTTGTGGGTCGATGATTCGGAATTTAGCATCTTCTGTAAGCATAGGCATGAATTCTGTTTCAACGGCTTTGCGCAGCTCCGTGTTCTTTGTAGGAATAATGTTTATATGGAAGAAATTTTTAGCGTAACCATGCTCAATTATTTGTTCACATAATAATGTTTGGCGCATTAATTCATAACTGGGCTCTTGAAAATAGATTGAATGTGGAATTTTACCATCTTTGGGCATTTTTAGATGATTCGACCTTTTTATCAAATCTTCATATCTCTCTATACGTTTGGAACATGTCTTATCTTCTTTTTTGTATGTCTCTGTGTATTTCCATTCAATCGGAATCAGCCATTTTTCTTCACCTCTTCGTGCCTCAATCATAGCATCAATTGATGTGCAAAGAACGCCTCTTCTTGCGCCCTTATCATTTTCTCCCAACAATTCATCATTTTTATAAGCAAACTCAAAAGCAATGTAGCCACCATCGTTGTCAAGAGATGAAGGGAGAACTTCATCAAATTCCATATTTGTTGCTTTGTTTATGATTGCCAATACTGCATCTTTTTCTTCTTGATTCCGAAGAACCCTAAATTTAAAAAGATGATTTAGACAATTGACTTGTGAGGACAACAAATGTCCTGTTGGTTTTGATTTATTTTCTCCCCACCACGAAATTTCTTTTCCTTCAAAATATTTTATGCAATTTTCCCGAATATCAGTATATAAGTTTTTTTCACTTTCTTGCTCTTGAAGAACATATGGATACATATTGTTCTTAAATATTCCACAACCATGTGCTCCTTCAAAAATTCCATTTGATTGAAAAAGTAAACTCAATTGCTTGTCCTTTTGTTGTTCTTTATAAGTCTTATTTTCATATTCCTTTGGTTTAAGGATTTCGTAGTTGATGGGGCAAAAAGCCTCTACATTAGGCCTTTCAAAAGAAAAAGAAACAAATATATCATTACTGAATTTACCTTTGTTTATTGTTTGCAATACCTCTTCTTGTTTTTCTTGTATTAGTGTGTGAAATTTATCAGCCAAAAAGACGCCATCAATTTGTTTACATATATTTGGATTCTCGTATAATTTGTATAGTTCGTCAAAAGATCGGTGATTATTTTTTTGAGGAATGTTAATGTTATGTTGTATAACATCTGTCATTATATTTACATAAAACATTAGTTCTGAAATAATTCCAATCTGTGTATTTGTGGGTAATTTTAATTCGAATATTCTTAAAATATTATTATTAATGCCCCAAATATCAATAAATCCTCCAGGTGTTAAAGCATATTTTTCTTTGATTTCTTTGTTTTTAAAAATACGAACAGGTAATTGATGATCCAATGCGGTGTAGTAACTTTTGTTTTTATTACAATATGCTCGTTCCAGTTGTGCTTCACAATGCGTTGCTCCTTTTGAAGCATCTTGTTTAGGAACATTAATAAATAATGTTACATCATCTTTTGTAACATCAGAAAGCTCCAATTCATTCTTATAATCATTTGTTTTAGCCCAAGAATAGGTATTAATGAATTTTTTGAGGCGATATAAAAATCGATTGTAGTGAAGGTTATTCTTATTTTTAGGAATTTTTCCATTTATAACAACGTCATTAACAAACTCTGGCAACCATGTTTTCAAACAAATAGCCCACCCTTCAAAAGCAGAACTATCTGTTTGCATATTTGAACAAATGCCATTCTCTGTCATCGTAATAACAAGTTCTTTTCTTTCTGGGTTTATATTAAAATCAATATCTTTAGGAAAATTTACGCGTTTGATTTTTGAACGTAATAGGTTTAAAATTTCTTGTTTGTTCATCTCTTTATATCTTTACGAATTAATACACTACAAATATACACACAATGTTGATATATACAATATAATTTTTACCTATTTATAACCTCAATTGCCCTTTCTACATCCTTCTCCGTAATCCCCACAATCGGATCGATGCGGATGAAATGGTTTTGCAGTTCGGGTAGCACATCTTTCAAGTCGTCGAAAATGACGAATCGGCGTGAATTGCTGTTGGCATCAAGCACTTCGTCAAAATACCACTTTATTTCGTTGCCTCGGTACAAGCTTAGCATATCCACTTGGGTCAAGTCGGTGTCGCGCAGTTTGTCGTCCAGCAGGTGCAAAGGCGTAATATCTACAATTCTACCAGGCAAATCGCGGTCGTACCACATCCTCTGCAAGACATTCAGCCCCATATAGCGCCACGAGGAACTGACAACAATACGAGCATCGGTTGCATCAATAATTTTCCGCAGATTCGCCACAGCCTCGGGGTCGAACAACTGACCATATTTGTCTTCACTTGGCAAACCCTTGCTTTTCAATTCACAATAATATTTCTCGGTGTTCAGAACGCCATCGAAATCGAGAAAAATAATCGGACAATCCTTCTCATTATCTTGTGCTGCAATCTCTTGCTCTTTTTCAAAGCAGACATCAGCTGTCGTTCTGAATACTTTCTGTTCGTTGTGCTTGCCTGTTGTCTGCCAATCTAGCAGCAACGGGCGTTCCTTTTCGACAAGGTAATCCGAACACTCCAGCAAGGTGTCCTTGTCGGTATCGAAAAAATGTCTTCCGTTGCCTTTGGCAACCGCCTGAAAAGTTCGCGACTTCCACAGAAGAGTTCCTTATTCTCCAGAAAATTATTCAAAGTTCCCATAATGGTAAACTTATTTTCCTCAACGTGATGCAATACTGCTTCCTTCATAAATTCATCAAGCACATCTTTAAGTATGCTTCCGTCATAATTTGCACCGCTTGCCTCCAAATATGCCTCCAGATGTGGCATGTCATAGTAAAGTTCAATTCTTCCTTTCATTTTTATAAGCTTTTATTTTGCGACAAAATTATGTGCCTAATGTGCCACTATGCGGCGCAGTGCAAAAAAACTTGCATCCTTCGGGATTTGTACCGATAAGAGCATTACAAATGCTCGTACTCAACTCAGGCAGATTGCAAATCCGCCTGAACAATAGTTTGTAAAAAACAACAGATGCGTTTGTGTCTGCCGTTTTTGGGGACTGGTACGCATTTTTTGAGATATTTTTATAATTTTATTGTATGTATATAAAAAAAATCATATATTTGCAACCAAAACAAAAAAAGGAGTTATCATGAAAAGAACATTGATTATATCACTACTCGTTGGGATGATGGGTGTGATGACATTCGTGGGATGCGAAAAAGATGAGCCTATAGGCCAAAACGATTCTACAATTTTGCAATTTCCAAACCGTACAGACTATCTTGTAGAGTCAATTTCGTGGTTTGATGATTCGACAAACTACAAAAACACTGTTTATGAATACGACGATATGAATCGTTTGGTTCGCAGGGTAATAACAGGCAAAATATTCGAACAAAATGAAGCACGTGATTTAAGAATAGTATCTGATTACATTTATAATAATGATGGAAAAATAAGTTCTATTGTATGTAGCGAAGCTTTGGTTCAAAATTATTATGGACACCCAACATATAATTTTTACTATGATGAATATGGTCGTCTCATCCGTACAGGGAATACTTGTTACGCATATCGCAACGGTCGCATGGATAGCATCTATTATTATAATGGCGACCCTAATGTATATTCAATTTTGGAATATGATGCTCAAGGCAATGTTGTGCGACAAATTATGCATGTTCCAGAATTTGACTTTATTGAACAGCCAACAGGAAATTATCTTACCCGAACATACGAATATGAATATAGCACAGGTATTCGTCCAGATTTCGGACTTGACTATTTATTTGGATACGAACCGACTCCCGGACAAGGAGATGCGTATCCTATTTCGGTTCGAATGCTTTCTCCAAATTGTATGACACGCTATAGTGCAGGTCCTGAAATATGGGAATACGAGTACAATGAACAGGGATTGCCTATAACTATGTATCACCAATTTGCAGATGTTGTTCCTTTAAATCACCCTGTGTATAGGTTTACATATAGGCACAAATAACGAATAGTGTTTGCTTCTCAAACTAAGCATAATACTTTTCATAACCTTACGGCAGATGCGTTTGTGTCTGCCGATTTTTTATCGCTGCGTCCTTCGGGATTTTGTAGTCCTTCGAAATTTGCAACGATAAGAGCATCTATTGCCCCAACATAGCCATATATAGTTCTTGCAGTTCTTTTATTACTGCGATAAGGTTTGGATTTGAAGAATAAGACAATAGCGAAGCATACACGCCAAGGCTTGCAGGGAAGTCAAACTTTACAACTTCATATCCGCTGTTAAGTTCCCTAAACCAACGGTCGAAAAGTACCATTCGCGCTTTGGCACGATTGTCAAGTGAATCACACACGAACAATATGGCTTCCGTATTATTCAACAAGCACTGCTTTTATTGTGGCACGTACACGCAAGTCAAGCGATTGCTTTTGCGTGCCTACAATGCCGAAAGCCATCTCGTAAACCCTGCACGAACTTATCCCAGTGTGCAGCAGAAAGCATACTGTATATTTTAAATTGCTGTCGGTAACGAACTCGTAGTTATTGCCACGATTGACAAAACTATAAGGTTCTTGCGATTTCAAAACCTCGTTCATCTGCAACCTTGTTTATGTCGCCACCTTCCTTTATGCACTCAACAATCGCCTTCTTGTCATCAATCATTTTCTGAAAGAAAGCTTCTGCCGTTTCTTTTGTCCACTTTTTGTTCTTCGATTCTTCCATAATATTAATTCTAATTCGCTGCAAAGATAATGCTTTTTTTGTATCTGTACAAAAAATACCGTCCTTGTCCTTCGGAATTTACAACGATACAAGCATTACAAATGCTCATACTCAACTCAGGCAGATTACAAATCCGCCTGAACAATAGTCGTGTTCCAGTCCTTCGGGATTTGTAATCCCGAAGGCGCGAATATAAGGATTTGTAATCCGCACTCTCCCACCCCAAAAATATCGTTGAAAAAAAACACAAACAAATCTGAATTGCGTACCCAAAATATTTATAATTTTACGCAAATTTTTTTTAACGCAAACATTAATATAGAAATACAATGATTAGAGAAGATTTCTACACCCGCCACGTGGGTCCGAGGGAAAGCGAATACGCTGAAATGCTCAAGAAAATCGGAGCAAAATCACTCGACAAATTCATTGATCAGGTCATCCCGACCAAAATCAGACTGAAAGAAAACCTTAAGCTTGACGAACCGCTCACCGAAGACGAGTTCCTTGTAAAACTGAAGGCTATGGCCGCAAAGAACAAGATCTACCGCTCGCTTATCGGTATGGGTTACTACGGCACTGCTGTTCCATCAGTAATCCTGCGCAATGTCTTCGAAAATCCAAGCTGGTACACTTCGTACACTCCGTATCAGGCTGAAATTTCGCAGGGCCGTCTCGAAGCCCTTCTTAACTTCCAGACCGTAATCACCGAACTCACCGGAATGGAACTTGCAAACTGCTCGCTCCTCGATGAAGGCACCGCAGCAGCCGAAGCAGCAAGAATGATGTTCGAATGCCGTTCGCGTCAGGCAGCAAAGGAAGGTCGCAACGTAGTTTTCGTTGACAAGGACATCTTCCCGCAGACTCTCGACGTTATCCTTATGCGTACCGAACCATTGGGAATCGAAGTCGAAGTTGGCGACTACAAGAAGGTAAAACTCTCGAAGAAATATATAGGTGCAATCCTCCAGTACCCGAGCGCAAGCGGCGAAATCCGCGACTACGCAAAGTTCACCGAAACTGCACACGAAAACGAAATGCTCGTAACTGCAGTTGTTGACACTATGGCTCTCGTACTGCTCAAGTCACCGGCATCGTGGGGTGCTGACATCGTTGTTGGTAACACACAGCGTTTCGGACTTCCGATGGGATTCGGCGGACCACACGCAGCTTTCATGGCTACTTCCGACAAGTACAAACGCAAAATGCCGGGACGTATAATCGGTGTCAGCGTTGATAAGTTCGGACGCAAGGCTCTCCGTCTCGCATTGCAAACCCGCGAACAGCACATCAAGCGCGAAGATGCTACATCAAACATCTGCACCGCTCAGGCTCTGCTCGCAATGATGGCTGGTTTCTACGTTGTATATCACGGACCAGAAGGAATGAGAAGAATTGCTAACAACATCTATTCTTCAGCAAAATTCCTCGCTGCCGAAATCAAGAAGCTCGGATACAAGATTGAACATACAAACATCTTCGATACAGTTATCGTTAACGGCGCCGACAAGAAGGCTATCGAAAAACTCGCTTTGCAGCGCAAGATTAACTTCCACTACATCGACGAAAAGACCGTTGGCTTCAGCACCGACGAACTTATTTCGGTTGCCGATGTAAACAACATCCTCGAAATCTTTGCTCTCGCAGCAGGCAAGAAGGCAAAGAAAGTTGAAGATGTTCCGATGGTAAATATGGATGCAAAGTTCGCAAGAACCGACAGCATTTTCAACCAGAAGGTATTCAACAGCTATCACAGCGAAACCGAAATGATGCGTTACATCAAGAAACTCGAACGCCGCGACATCTCTCTCACCCAGTCGATGATTTCACTCGGTTCGTGCACAATGAAGCTCAACCCTGCAACTTCGATGTTGCCGCTTAGCTGGCCCGAATTTGCAAACATCCACCCGTTTGTTCCGAAGAACCAGGCTCTCGGTTACTACGAACTCATCGAAGACATTTCGAAGGACCTTTCGACAATCACAGGCTTTGCAGCAACAACTTTGCAGCCAAATTCTGGAGCAACTGGCGAACATACAGGCCTTATGATTATCCGTGCTTACCACCACTCAAGAAAGGAAGCTCACAGGAATGTCTGCATTATCCCGACATCGGCACACGGAACCAACCCTGCAAGTATGGCAATGGCAGGTTTCAAACTTGTTCTCGTTAACTGCGACGAACACGGTAACATCGACGTTAAGGACTTGAAGGAAAAGGCAGTTGCCAACAAGGACAACCTTGCTGCAATGATGATTACCTATCCATCAACCCACGGCGTATTCGAGAACAAGATTCTCGACATCGTAAAGATTATCCACGACAACGGTGGTCTCGTATATATGGACGGTGCAAACATGAACGCACAGGTTGCTCTCACCAACCCCGGAACTATCGGAGCAGACGTTTGCCACCTCAACCTCCACAAGACCTTTGCTAGCCCTCACGGTGGTGGCGGTCCTGGCATCGGAACAGTTTCGGTATGCAAGAAGCTCGTTGACTTCCTCCCGACGCACAGCGTAATCAAGACCGGCGGCAAGAAGGGTATCCGCGCTATCACCTCTGCTCCGTTCGGCAGCGCAATGATTCTCCCGATTACCTACGCTTACATAAAGATGATGGGCGAACGCGGTTTGAAGGAAGCTACTAAGATTGCAATCCTCAACGCAAACTACATTGCAAGCGAACTGAAGGATACTTTCAATGTTCTCTACACTGGCGAAACTGGTCGTTGCGCACACGAAATGATTCTCGATGTACAGAAGTTCCGCGCCGAATATGGCGTTGAAGCTGCCGACATAGCACACCGTCTTATGGACTTCGGTTTCCATGCTCCTACATTGTCGTTCCCAGTTCACGAAACCCTCATGGTTGAACCTACCGAGAGCGAAAGCAAGCAGGAACTCGACCGTTTCATCGAGACAATGAAGGTTATCAAGGCTGAATGCGAGGACATCAAGGCTGGCAAGTACACCCGCGAGGACAATCCTCTTGTAAATGCGCCTCACACCCAGTTCGAATGTACTGCAAGCGAGTGGAACCACTGCTATCCACGTGAAAAGGCTGCATTCCCGCTGCCTTGGATTAAGGAAAACAAGTTCTGGCCATACGTTGCAAAGATTGACAACGCATACGGCGACCGCAACCTCGACTGCAAGTGCAACCAGCTTGAAGAAGAATAAACGATTGATTTATAAACGAAAAAGTCCGACAGATTTGTCGGACTTTTTTTATTATATGTAAAAAGTGGTGAATAATTGGGAAAAATGACATTCAAATTTTGGAGCTCTTGATTTTTTGAAATTCCCATTTCAAAATTATTATTATTTTTGCATCGCTTTGAATAGGGGTGCTGAAAAAAGTAGGCTGAGATTAGACCCATTGACCAGTCTGGTAATGCAGATTTGGGATTCCAATTTCTCTCTTTTTCTGCACTCCGAAAACAAAAAACTATGGAAGGAGTAAGGCATATTCTTACCATCGCGGGTAGCGATTCTGTTGGCGGAGCGGGAATCCAGGCCGACATAAAGACCATTTTCTCGCTAGGTCAATATGCAGCCAGTGCAATAACGGCTGTCACGGCACAAAATACCTGCGGAGTTAGGATGATTCAGGCGGTTGAGTCTGCTGTGCTTTCGGCTCAGATTGACTCTGTGCTCGAAGATCTTGATGTTGATGCCATAAAGATAGGAATGGTCTATACCAAGGAGAATGTCGTTGCGATAAGAGACTCGCTTGCAAGAAACAACTACCGAGGACACCTTGTTCTCGACCCTGTGCTTGTGGCTACAAGCGGCGACATGCTTGCCAAGGCCGATTTTCTTCAGTCGCTTAAGGCGGAACTTTTCCCGCTGTGCACCATGCTTACGCCAAACATTTCGGAAGCGGAAGCTATTTCGGGGCGGAAAATAGCCAGTCTTGACGATATGGTAGAATGCGGCAGACAGATAGTTGTCGAATGCCGTTGCAAGAATGTGCTTGTCAAGGGCGGACATTCGCTTGGCGACGAGATGACCGATGTACTTGTGTCGCAGGATGGTACTTGCAGGCATTTCTCTTCGAAGAAGATAATTTCGGAAAACACACACGGAACAGGCTGTACGCTTTCTTCGGCAATTGCAAGCTATCTGGCTATGGGATTTCCGCTCGAAGAGGCTGTTGCACATGCCAAGGACTATGTCTATAACGCTATTCTGGCGGCAAAGGATGCAAAAGTCGGTCACGGACACGGTTCGACGAATCATTTCTGGGGATTGAATAGAAAAAATAAATAATTTACTATGATAGTTTTAGTTAACGGAAAAAATACGGAAGTTACATCGGGTTGCACACTTGACAAGTTGTGCGGCATCATCGGCATAAAGGCAAACGAGCCTGTTGCTGTTGCTGTCGGTACCGATGTCATTGACAGGAATATGTGGGATGCCACAGTCCTGAAAGAAGGCGACAAGGTTACAATAATTAGGGCAACATGCGGAGGCTGATTGGCATAACACCACAAGAGAATGTGTTCCGCGAGCAGGAACGGATTTCGGCGATGATTCGTAGCGGAAAGGTGGAGTATTTCCACATCCGTAAGCCCGATTTCACCGAAATGCAGATGCACGACTACCTTTCGCACTTCGATGCCGATGTTCGGAAACAATTGTCGTTACACGACCATCACCGTCTTGCTGTAGAAATGAATATCGGAGGCGTACACCTGAACGGCAGAAATCCCAATCCACCCGAAAATTTTACAGGACGCATTTCTGTTTCGTGCCATAGTGTCGATGAGGTTTTGCAATGCAAGGACAAAGTTGACTATTGCTTCCTTTCTCCGATTTTCGACTCGATAAGTAAGCAAGGTTATTGCTCAAAATTCCCATTGGCGGAATTGAAGCGACAGTTTGACGAGAAAATACTTGACGAAAAGGTTTGTGCGCTTTCGGGTGTGACCTATGATAATATCGGCAAACTTGAGGAAGTCGGATTTTCGTCGTTTGCAATGCTGTCTGCCTTGTGGAAACTGCCACACTCTATGTTTATTTCGCACCAGAATGCCCGTTTCGACTATGTTTCGGGTTGCAAGGAGGCTTTGCGCGGTGGAATCAGGTTCGTGCAACTGAGGATGAAGGATGCTTCGGATGACGATGTTATTGCCATTGCGAAGATTTTGCGTCCCGAATGTGACAAGTATGCTGCGCTTCTCACTGTTGATGACAAGATAAATCTTCTTGATAGCGGTCTGTTTGATGGAGTACACCTTGGCAAGAACGATATGCCTATTGCAGAAGCCAAGAAGTTGACCGGCAACAAGTTCCTTCTTGGTGCAACTTGCAATACCGCCGAAGATGTCTTCGCAGCAATTTCCGATGGTGCCGACTATATTGGTATGGGGCCGTTCCGCTTCACGACTACAAAGAAAAACCTTTCGGCAATACTTGGACTTGAAGGTTACAGCAACATAATGCAGAAATTGCAGTCGCGAGGTTTGAAAATGCCTGTTTACGCAATCGGCGGAATCACCGTTGACGACTTGGATGATTTGAAACAAACTGGAATATATGGAGTTGCGATTTCGTCTGTAATACTTGATTCGCAGAATCCCAACGACACTATAAAACAAATTTTGAAAACATTTTAAAAGGTAAAATACAATGAATGACAATTTAGTTATTGCAGGAAGAGAATTTTCGTCGAGGCTGTTTATCGGTACGGGCAAGTTCCCTTCAAACGAAGTGATGAGACAGGCAATTGTGGCTTCTGGCTCGCAAATGGTTACTACCGCGCTGAAGAGACTCAACACTCAGGATAGCGGAAGTGAAAACATACTCGATTTCATTCCGAAGGAGTGTGTTTTGTTGCCCAACACATCTGGTGTGCGTAATGCCGAGGAGGCAGTTTTCGCCGCAAAGATGAACCGTGCTGCGCTTGGCACCGAGTGGCTGAAGCTCGAAATACATCCCGATCCAAAGTATTTGCTTCCCGATACCCGCGAAACCCTGAAGGCAACCGAGGAATTGGTAAAGCTTGGTTTCAAGGTGCTGCCGTATGTTCAGGCAGATCCTGTTGCTTGCAAGCAGTTGGAAGAAATGGGTGCTGCAACGGTAATGCCGTTGGCTTCGCCGATAGGAACCAACAAGGGCATAAAGAACGAGGAAATGCTTCGCATAATCATCGAGCAGAGTAACATTCCTGTTGTAATAGATGCTGGAATTGGCGCACCGTCGCACGCTGCATACGCAATGGAACTTGGTGCCGATGCCTGCCTGATAAATACCGCCATTGCCATTGCCGGTGACCCCGTGAAGATGGCCGAGGCTTTCGCTTTGAGCATAAAGGCTGGTCGTATGGCTTACTTGTCGGGCTTGGGCAGTGTCAGCAACATGGCTGTTGCAACATCTCCGCTGACAGCATTTTTGGACGAGGAACAAAGTTCAATTGACAAGAATAATTGAATATAGATTGCATGGTATTGACTGACAGTCGGTTTTAGAAGCAAAGAATCATATATTTTTATTACTAATTTTGTAAAATTTTTTACTGATGTTAATATTAGAAAAACCATATGTTTCGGAAACGCTTATCAAAACGGCAATTGAGAAAAATTTGCCCGTTTTGCGTAATTATATGTCGGAACTGCTAGTAGAAAGAGGTAACAAACTGAACCTTTATAGCGATGATGATTTTGTTGATGAGTATTACAAGCGGCATCGGCTTTATTCAATGTCGGAAAATGGACTTGGATGGATTGTTGAACATTTGAAGGACAAGGAACTTATCGACAAAATAGAACTTTTGAAGAATAAGGCCACTTTCCGCAGGATATGTAGCGACATGTATCCGGACTTCTTTTTCAAAGAGGTGGAAATAAAAGAGTTGGTTAAAATGGACACAAAAGGACTGAAATTTCCGCTTGTGTTGAAACCATCAGTTGGATTTCTTAGCGTAGGTGTGTATGTTGTACGCGATGATGAGGAATGGAAAAATGCAATTGCTGATATTGAAAGAAACTTTGCTAAGTCAAGTGCACAGTTCCCGGAATTTGTCGTTGGTACTGCGAAATTCCTTATCGAGGAATACATACATGGAGAAGAATATGCCGTAGATGCATATTTTGATGAAGCAGGAAATCCTTCAATTCTTAATATCTATCACCACAGATTTGCTTCGGAATCGGATACTAGTGATAGGCTTTATTGTTCAAGTAAGGCTTTGTATGATGAATACGAAAAAGTTTTTACTGATTTTTTAGTCAATACAAATAAGGTTATTGGCTTGCGTAATTTCCCTATGCATATAGAGTTCCGTTATGATGGCAAGATGGCTATTCCTATCGAGATAAATCCATTGAGGTTTGCTGGTTTTTGCCTTAATGAATTGCAGACTCATATAACAGGCATACATCCTGTGGTCGCTTATCTTGATAACATTCATATAACTAAGGATGAAATGTGGAGGGGTCGAGAAAATGATACGTATAGTTTTCTTGTACTTGAACGACCAAAGAATGCTAAGGAGAATTCTGTTTTTGATAGTGAAAAATTCAAAAGGACATTCTTTGATGTGCTTGAAATCCGAGAAGTAAAGGATGCTAATGTTGGCGTTGCTGCAACTGCATTTATTAGAACCGACAAGGCACATCTGTCCGAGCTTGATGTAATTTTGACTATGGATATGATGGATTTTATGAAATAGTTGTTTCATAAATCCAATTTCTGTTTGCGAATTAAGTAAGTTCTTTATGCTAAGTTTTAAGAAGCATGAAGAACTTATTTTTTATGTATAAAGCACTCCTTCAAAAAATTATACAAAAAAATAGGTACGCAAAAGCATACCTATTATATATAATCAAGATTGAAATCCTAGTGGGCAACAACAATCTTTACAGTCTTTTCTGCTTTACCATCTTTGTATAGGCGGCATACATAGTAACCGTTTTTCCAGTTGCTGCAATTTACAGTAATGCGATTGCTGTTGTCATTTTGGATATGTTTTACCATCTGTCCCAAAACATTGTAAATTTCAATATAGCAGTTTTTGCCAAAACCATTCTCGATTGTGAACGATTCGTTTGCTGGACTTGGGTAAACATTGAAAGTATTTGCCATTGCATTTGAAATACCAGCGGGTGCACCTAAAACATGTATTGAAAATACTGCAGTAGGATCACCACCAGTAGGATATGTGTAAATCATAAAGTCGCAAGGTGCATTTACTTGAGAAAAAGCCAAATGAACAAGCTGCTCTCCTCCTGCTGCTAAAGAGAATTTAGGACAACCGCCATCTATACCGCATTGTACAGAACAGAATTCCCATGTGGCGTCTGTTCCATATTCTGCATTTTCATCAGCGCTGACTCTTAAATAGCATTTTATATTTGAAATATCTGAAGCCGAATTGTTTTTGACCTTGAAATAAATTTCATTGTTTATATTCACAGTCGTATTAGTGATTTCAGCGCCTTGCTCATTCAATATCACCAATTGTGCAAAAGTCTGTGATGCACAAACTATTATAACAGCTAATATTGTAAATATGTGTTTCATCTGTCCAAAATTTTCTGCAAAGATAAGAAAAATATTTCATGTTGACAATGTTTTTTCGGAAAAAAGATTGTGGGGGTGAAATCTGCAAAATGAAAAATATTTATTGTTGTGGAATGTTTTTTGATAAAAAAGTATTATCTTTGTTTTATAAAAAATATGTTTATGAAGAAATTTGTATTTGCAATGTTATTTGCATTTGCTGTGAGTGCAACTTTGTACTCCCAAGAGGTTCCTCAAGTTCAGTTGAAAGATCTGAAGGGAAAGGTCGTAAATTCGCAGGATATAATTGAAAATGACGGCAAGCCGGTGATGGTTTGCTTTTTCGCTACTTGGTGCAAGCCTTGTATTAAGGAATTGACGGCTTTCAGTGAAGCGTACGAGGACTGGGCAGATGAAACTGGTGTTAAGATAATAGCAGTATCGATTGACGATGCCCGCAGTACCAATTCTGTTGGCCCGTTTGTTAATGCCCGTGGTTGGGAATTTGATGTTTACCTAGATGCTAACGGTGACTTCAAGCGCGCTATGAATGTTAACAATGTTCCTCATTCATTCCTGCTCGATGGCAAGGGTAACGTTGCTTGGCAGCACACTTCATACCTTGAAGGCGATGAGGCTGAAACTTTCGAAATGATAAAGAAAGTTGCTGCAGGCGAATCCTTGAAGGAAAATGAGGCAGAAAAGGAGTAAATCCTTTATGAACTAATTGCTTTCCTGTATAGCGGAAAGTCTTTTTTGCGAAATTTAATGCGAACCCATTAAGATATGAAGAAATTTTTATTCCTGCTTGTCGTTATGCTTTCGGTGTCCTCTCTATGGGCGCAGAAAGATGGCAAGAGCGAGAACAAGTTCAACGTTTCTGGAAATTTCCAGAGCGATCTGCAGTATTATTTTGAAGACCAAAAGATTGGGGCTGTAGCCGTAGATGAACGGCTGTTGTCGAATTCATACGCCAACTTCATGATTTCGTATGGTAAATTTTCGGCTGGTGTGCGTTTCGAAGGTTATTACAACACTTTGCTCGGATTTCCGAATTCGGGAGGCAAGAACGATGGCTTTGGTGTCCCCTCGTATTGGGCTAACTTCACCAACGACAAGCTAGAAGTCACTGTCGGTCATTTTTACGAGCAGTTTGGCAACGGTCTTACTTTGCGCTCCTACGAAGAGAAGTCGCTGGGTATCGACAATGCAATTCTCGGTGCTCGCGTGAAATATACTATTGCGCCTGGTGTTAACGTTAAGGGCTTGATAGGTAAACAGCGTTACTACTGGGATCTTTCAGATGGCATTCTTCGTGGCGTTGATGGAGAAATTCAGTTCAATGAAATGATAAAGTCTTTAAACGACGCTAAGTTTCGTTTTGGAATTGGTGGTAGTTTCGTAAGCAAGTACCAGAAGGAAGACAACCCCATCTACAATCTTCCAAACAATGTGGCAACTGGTGCTGGTCGTATCAACCTTGGCTATTCGGGCTTTAGTCTGATTTCGGAATATGCATACAAGATAAACGATCCGTCGGCAGACAACAACTATATCTATCGTCCCGGACAGGCATTCCTTATTAATGCAACTTATTCGCAGAAAGGCTTAGGTGTAATACTTTCCACCAAGTGGGTTGACAATATGTCGTTGCGTAGCGATCGTAATGCTACACTTTCGGATGTGACGGTAAGTTATTTGCCAGAAATCACGCGCAATTACACCTACGTTTTGCAGGCTTTTTATCCATACGCAAGCCAGCCAATGGGAGAGTGGGGCGCAAAGGCGGAGTTCTTCTACAAGTTCAAGAAAGGCAGCAAGCTGGGCGGAAAGTATGGAACTACCATAACGCTTAATTATTCGCGTGTACATAACATAAAGAAAACTGCAATAAACGATTCCACACCTATCGGAACAACAGGAACATACGGATATAATACATCTTTGTTTGCTGTTGGCAATGAACTTTACTATCAGGACATCAATGTGGAAATTTCGAAAAAATGGTCGAAGAAGTGGTATACCAACATTGCCTATATGAACTTGTATTACAACTATAATGTACTTATGGGTACTGCAGGGCATGACAATGTGAAAGCCAACATAGGTGTGATTGAGGCTACCTATAAGATTACCGACAAGTATGCTTTGAAGGGCGAAGTTCAGGCAATGTTCACCAAGCAGGACAAGGGCAACTGGATACTCGGACAACTTGAGTTTACTATGCCAAACTGGTTCTTCACAGTGTTCGACAACTGGAACTACGGCAATCCTGACAAAGGTGCGCGAGTCCACTATTTCAATGTTGGCTTTGGCTATGTAAAGGGTGGCAATCGTATCCAACTTACCTACGGCAAGCAGCGCGAAGGCGTTATGTGTGTTGGCGGTGTGTGCCGTCATGTTCCCGCATCCAACGGATTTGCACTTTCAATTTCGAGTACATTCTAAAATAATGCGTACACTTATTTAAATTGCTAGTTTTATGAAACATTTATTGTTGTCGTATTTAGTATTATTTATGTTTACTGTATGTGTGTATTCGCAGCCAAACAATTTTGGAGACAACGGTTTTAGGTGGACTTATACCTACAACACTTTCGATCCCGATTACATTTCGTATTCATATATAATCTATGACCGCGACACTATAATTAATGACATTGATGCCAAGGTGCTGTGCGAATATGTTCCCGACAATCTTAACAACTACAGCATGAAACGGGAGTATATAGTATATTCTACTGACTCAAAAGTTTATAACTATTCTTCTGCATTGGGAACATTTGGTCTGATTTACGATTTTGGCAAAGTTGAAGGTGAATCATGGGTGATCGACGAGTTTGGGGTAAGTATGCTTGTCGATTCTGTTCGACAGATTGAAATATTTGGTGAACTGCGGAATGTACAATATGCACATTGCACTGATACTGCGCTATATGATTCGTTCGGCAATTTGGGTATAATTGATGGCATTGGCTCTCTCAAATGCCTGTTCCCCAATCAAGTGATATCCTATACCGATGGTTTGCGTTGCATTTCCGACACTCTTGGAAATTCGTATCATTTTGCAGGAATGCCCGATTGCGAATACCAGACTGGACCGCGCTACTATAAATCCTTATTCGGTAGTGAGAAAACTGAGTGGTGGGTAGGATATATGCCTATCATGTATGTAGCGGATGACAATGTGTACACTATGCCTCACGATTCTTTTCCCTGCATTGATATGTATATGAACACTGGTCAAGTATTTACTTTATATTCTGATACCGTATTGATAAACGGGAAGTCATATCAGAAAATTAATTATGAGTACTTACCCAGTGTTGTCACTTATAATGATTTGTACATAAGGGAAGATACGGCAACTGGGGATGTGTTTCGTTTAAATAGATACGGAGAAGAACAGCTTGTTTTCTCTATGAATCTAAATGTCGGAGATACTTTTATTTTCCCCAAATACATTGAAGAGCAATATAATTATGATATAGAATATTTTGTTGATTCTGTAACTATCCATCAAGGCAGAAAGGTTATTCATCTTAGTAAAAATAGTTATTTATATGATCCAGTTTGTGGAGTGGGCTTTGCTGATTACGACAGAATTGTTGAAGGTTTTGGTCCTTCATACGGCTTTTTCGGTGGAGCCATAGATTCATATTATTATTTTCCAACGAGTTGTATAGCATTCAACGACACTTTGGTTTATTCGTTGTATCCAGAATGTGGATGCGAATTATTCGTTGTAGGACATAGTTCTACGGAAATGTTAGAATCATGCGACATATATCCAAACCCAGCCTGCGACTTTGTAAATGTAGAAATTCCCGAAACTATTGCTGGTGAATATAACATAAAGGTATTCAGTATGCTTGGTACTGTGCTATACGATGACAACAGCAACGATTTCTCATATAGTATTGATGTGTCGCAATATCCCGATGGGATGTACACCATTGTGGTATATTATATGGGAGTGTATCATGTAGGGAAATTTGTGAAAATATAAGTTATGAAAAAAAGGATTCTAATTGCATTAGTGCTGTTTTCGCTTGCAGCAAGCGCCTATTCACAAACTCCAGACATATCCTTGTTTGCACGACCAAATACGGTATGGAGTGTAGGAAACTATTCTCAGTCTCCAGATTATCCTTGGATTGTGCACTATTTCAAGTTGTGTGAAGCTTCAACAGAAAGCAATGTGTATCAAATGAAAGGTGGCAGAAGTTATGAGGGGTATTCTCTTGATAATATAGACGAATGTCCTGTCCTTTTCAATGTTCGTATTACAGAAGACAGTTTGTTATATTTTGAGTATCCTAATGAAAATCCGGCACTGATTTTTGATTATAAGGCACAATTTGGTGATACGATAGCTCTTGATGGCTTTTTAGAAAATATATACTCTGTTTATAAAATCGTTGTATGCGATTTGGATACTATTGAAAACGAAGGTAATCAGTATAAAATGTGGACAATAGCACCTGCATACGTAGAGTATGTAAATGGAAATGTTGAATGGGTAGGTGGTTGTTCTGATAATTATTGTTCTTCCGTATGGTTTTCGGGATTTGGCAGTGAACGTGGGTTTATTAGCGAATACAATATATACCCATTACCAGGATGGGGTGGAGGTTGGCAAGAGGTGCTATGCGTGTGGTTCAATGGTTCTATGATTTTTCATAACTCAAGTCAGTATCACCCCGGTTATGACTATAGTGCTTATTATCCTAGAAATTATTGCACTATGGAAGATGTTGAGGCGTTGACTGAAAACAAAATATTTACAACAGAAAACATAAGCATATCTCCCAACCCAGTGAATGACATTCTGCGCATCGAAATTCCAGACGAAAATACCTTCTTGTACGATGTTTCCATTTTGAATGATACTGGTGTCGAGATGAAGAATTTTTCATCTGCAGTTGCGCTTGAGATTGATGTTTCCGAACTGTCATCTGGTGTATATTTTGTCAAGATTTTTGCAGACGATAAATTTTTTATTGGCAAATTTTTCAAAAATTAATTTGCATATTATAAAAAAGTGTTAATATTGCAAAAAATTAACGTAGCGTATGAGACACACTTTATGCCTGTTATTTATAATTATTGTCTGCCGAATAGCATGCTTCGCGCAGGACATACATTTTACGCAGTATTACGCTACACCTTTGGTTTTCAATCCCGCAGCAACTGGTCTTTTTGATGAAAATCTAAGACTGTCAAACAACTACCGTACCCAATGGAGTGCAGTGGGCGTACCTTATCAGACTGTTTCCGTTTCGGTTGATGCACCATTCCGTTTCAGGGGAAAGTCGGGCTTGGGCGTTGGTTTCATGTTCCTGCACGACAAGTCGGGCGGAACAAAGCTCACGGCAAACAAGTTCATGCTTTCGCTGTCGTACCTGCTGAGGATTAACCAGAAAAACACCATCTCGCTCGGATTGCAGGGCGGATATGTCAACAAATATTTTACCCTTGACGGAATAACATTGCCAAGCCAGTACAATCCCGAAACTGGTGTTTTTGATGTGACCTTGCCAAACAATGTCACCGACATGGAAACATCTCTCGGTTATGTGGATATGCATGCAGGAATTGCTTATAGTGGTAAATTCCAGAAGGTAGAACCAACGATAGGTCTTTCGGTGCTTCATCTCAATGCTCCGCAGGAGACATATTGCAATACAGACACCAAGCTTACTCCGCGTATGCTGTTTAATGGTGAGGTGAAAATTTTTGTAGGGCAATCATGGTCGGTGATTCCGCATATCCTGACAACTTTCAACAAAAAGACAGAGGAATTGCTCTTTGGTGCATTGGCAGAGCGCGTTATCCCAACAAAAGCGATAACATCTGTATTTTTCGGTGCTAGCGGACGTACATCGTTCTCCAATTTCGATGCGGCAATGCTTACAGCTGGACTTACATTCTACGGAATTACCGTGGGAGCAAGCTACGACATAAACCTGTCGAAACTCATGCAGGCGACAAATGCTCGCGGAGCATTCGAAATCTCGCTTATTTACAAGCTGAAAATTGAAAAGAAAAACTATATAACACTTCCTTGCGACAGATTTTAAACATGAACAGGATCAAACCAAAAAATATAAACCGGATAGCATTAGTAATCTTGCTTGCTGCTTTGGTTTTGCCATGCAGTATTTTTGCACAGGAAAAGACCCCTTCGAAAGGTAAGTTGATGAAAGCCGCAAAAAATGCACTTTACAACGGCGACATTTTCTCTGCTACCGACAACTACCGCAAAGTAGATGACAACTATCCAGGCAATCCAACTGTACAAAAAACACTTGCCTACCTCTATTGGCAGGAAAAAAATTATCCTGAAGCACAGAAATATTTCAGTAAAACCTACGAAAACGACACAAAGGCCAATCTTGTGGAACTCTTCTATTCGGCAAAGTGTCTGCACATAATGGGACGTTACGACGAGGCAAAAAAGGAATACGAAAATTTTGCATCAAAGGCAAAGTCCGACAAAAGCCTTCGCGACCAAATAAAACTGGCAAAGTCGCTGGCCGAAAACATGGATAAATTTGCTTCCGACAGCATCAACAGGAACATAGCAATTGTGCATCTCGACTCGGCTGTAAACAGCAGGCACATAAATGCTTCGCCGCTTCCATACGGAGACAACACTTTGATATATGGTTCGCTGCGTGAAAATGAAATAACCTACTACGATGCCCAGATTGATACACTTCCCACACGCAAGTTCTATATTGCAAGGGAAGCAAGCGAAATGGAATGGGAATTCATAGGCGAATTCGACACTGTGTTCAATAGTGGCGACTACGATGTGAGCAACGCTGCCATGTCTGCCGACAAGCAAAGATTCTTTTTCTCGAAATGCCAAAAGAATGAGAGCGGCAAAAGGATATGCGAAATATATATGTCGAAACTTGAAAATGGCGTATGGCAGACTCCCGAAAGGCTTCCCGACGTGATAAATGCAAGCGGCACTACCAATACAATGCCGTCGCTTGGCGTTTCGCGACAGAATACCGACGTGTTGTATTTTGTTTCCGACCGCGAAGGTGGTCGTGGCGGACTCGATCTTTGGTTCTCTCTCTACAACAAAAAGGACAACAGCTGGAAGGAAGCCAAGAACTGCGGCAAGCAGATAAACACCATCGGAGATGAGATAACACCTTATTATGACATAACAACTCGAACTTTGTACTACAGTTCGGACGGAATGTTGGGCTACGGTGGATTCGACATATATAGGACCACCGGCGAAGGCAAAAGTTTCGGCGATATACAGAACATTGGCAAACCTATAAATTCAAGCTACGACGATCTGTACTATACCATTGACGAAAGCCGTCGCAAGGGATTCCTATCGTCGAACCGCGACGGTGGCTACTCGTTGCGAAACAAGAACTGCTGCGACGATATATACGAATTCATTTACCGCGACCATATTGTGGTTGCTGTCGACGGAAAAGTTATCGGAATCACCGATTCGGCTTACTACCGCACCATCGAAAAGGAATATGAAAAGACGAGAACTCTCGATCTCAGCGAAATAGAAAACTCCGACAAGGCAGAAATGCTCCACAATTACCGCGTCGACCTGTATATGACCGATGAGGATGGTACTACTAGCCACTTCCTCAAATCGACTACTACAGGTGCAAATTTGTACTTCTTCAACCTTGAACGCGATGTCAACTACTATATAAGCGTAAAGGACTTCAACAACAAGGAGAAAAGACTAGAATTTACCACCAACGGCATAGTACATTCCGACACTTTGCATCTCGATCCGTTAATCATAAATGCATTGTCAAGCCGTTCGTTTATAGTTGAAAACATCTACTACGATTTTGCAAAATACAACCTGCGCGAGGAATCCAAGACGGTAATTGATACTACCATTCTAAAAATCCTCAATGCTTATCCAAAAATCATAGTTGAAATCAGTTCTCACACCGACAGCGTTGGTACTGACCAGAGCAATATGACCTTGTCGCAAAACAGAGCACAGTCGGTTGTAAACTATTTGATACAAAAAGGTATAAGTCCAGAAAGGCTTGTTGCTAAGGGATATGGCGAGTCTATGCCAATAGCCCCGAACTCCAATCCCGATGGTTCTGACAATCCTGAAGGCCGACAGAAAAACCGTCGCACCGAGTTCCGCGTAGTAGGTCACCTTGAAGATGATGCCGACATCTTGTATGAATACGACTGACGGACAATAGGTTTGTCGTCGGGGAGAAAATCTGCATTCATGGATCGGATCTAAATTAGAAATCGACATTCGCCAGTTTCGTTGCTTGTTTCCGCTAAAACAATTACCTTTGCGCAAAATATTTTTACTGATGAAATTTTGGAGCAAAGTTATATTTGTCCTAATATGTTTCTGTGGATCAACAGTGTCCGCACAGATTCCAAATGGATATTACAACGCTACGCGTGATCTTTGCGGTGAGGATTTGCGTCAAAAACTATATTCAATAATTTCATCGCATACGGCAATAAGCTACAACGACCTTTGGTCAGCCTATTCTCAGACCGACCTTCGCGACAATGGTAAAATATGGGACATATATTCCAATTGCGACTTTACCTATTCGTCGGATCAGTGCGGTAGCTATTCAAGGGAATGCGACTGCTACAACCGCGAGCATTCGGTTCCGCAGAGTTGGTTTGGCGAAGCATCGCCTATGAAAACCGACCTGTTCCACATTTATCCAACCGACGGATGGGTAAACAACAAACGAGGCAATCTGCCGCTCGGCAAAGTCTCTAACCCAACATACACATCTGGTAACGGCAGCAAAGTAGGACCTTGTTCGTATTCGGGATACAGTGGAACTGTTTTTGAGCCAGTTGACGAGTACAAGGGCGATCTTGCGCGTACATATTTCTATATGAGCGTATGCTATAAGGACAAAAATCTAGGTCAGACCAGCGAATCAATGTTCGAAGGAAGTCAGTTGAAACCTTGGGCTTTGCGTATGCTTATCGAGTGGCATTATGCCGACCCTGTGTCGCAGAAGGAGATTGACCGCAACAATGCCGTTTATGCAATTCAGCACAACCGCAACCCATTCATCGACTGCCCATATTTTGTAGATGCGATATGGAACGACCATTGTGATTTCGAATCGTGCCTGACTCCAGCCGAAATTGCCATCGATGAGGATGTGCTGCCAAAAATCACAGCCTCGCCAAACCCTACTGATGGTATGGTTAACATAACATCCGAAAGATTAATGGCTTCGCTTACATTGTTTAATGTTCTTGGAGAAAAAACTTTTTACAGCGAACCTCAAACTAATTTTGCAACAATTAATATCGAACAGTACGAACATGGAATTTACTTTTTAAAGGCATTTTTCGAGGACGGCAGTTCGGCAACAACAAAAATAATAAAGTATTAAAATGAAAGATTTTATAGTAAATTTCTTCAAAGGTGTAGGAATGGGAATTGCAAATGTGATTGCAGGCGTTTCTGGTGGAACAATTGCACTCATAGTTGGAATTTTCGAGAGACTCATCAATTCGCTCAAGTCGTTTGACATCACGGCGATGAAATTATTGTTCAAGGGTAAATTCAAGGAATTTGCAAAATATACCGACTTTGTGTTCCTGTTCCAAGTCCTATTGGGAATCTTTGTTTCAATGTTTTCTATATCGATATTGTTCAAGTATATGTTTGCACATTATCCCAAGTATATATGGTCGTTCTTCCTTGGCTTGCTTCTGGCATCAATATTCTATGTAGGACGAACCGTGAATAAGTGGAATATATGGGTGATTATATCGTTTGTTTTGGGTGTGGTTGTTTCGCTAATTATATCTTTTGGTACACCGGCACAGGAAAATGATAACTTTTTCTATTTGATACTTTGCGGTGCAATAGGCGCAAGCGGAATGATTCTGCCAGGAATTTCAGGGTCGTATATTCTTGTACTTATGGGCGACTATGAGCTGGTAATCAATAGTCTAGCTACATTTACCGAAGCTAAGTCGTTAATGATCCTTGTGCCAGTAATATTGGGTATAATTGTTGGAATTTTGACTTTCGCGCATATTCTTGCATGGATATTCAAGAAATATCATGATCAAACAATAGCTTTGCTGACTGGATTTATTGTTGGCAGTCTGCCTGTATTATATCCATGGAAAAACGGTATCGAAGAAGAATTATCCAACGGAAAAACAATTGTAACAGGATACAACTATTACTTTCCGCAAATGGACGCAGAATTTTTCATTGCATTATCGATAATTATTTTTGGCGCGGCTTTGATAATCGTTACTGAAACAGTAGCAAAAAATAAAAAAAAGGAAGAACCAGCTGATAAAGAATAAAATTGAGCGTGCATTGTCCAAAACCTAGAAACGGCGTCAGCCATAAAAACCAGAAACCAAAAACTTGAAACCAGAAACTTTAAACTTTGAACTTTGAACCCCAAAACTTGAAACTTAGAACCTAGTACGGTCGCGCCGCGGCACGACGCAACAAAAAATAGAATATGTCGCGGCGCGCCACGACGCAACAATAATAGAATATGAGCAACAAACGACAATTCGGACTTATAGGAGGCTCGCTGAGCCACTCGCTTTCGCAGAAATACTTCACAAAGAAATTTGCGGAACTAGGACTTACGAACTGCAAATACACACTTTTCCCAATATCAGAAGTGTCGAAGGTAATTAATATTATCTCTGGAAATCCTAATCTGGTGGGTCTGAATGTTACTTCGCCCTACAAGGAAACCATTATACCTTTTCTCGATGAAATTGAGGTGGATGCAGCCAAGCTAGGCACTGTGAATGTAATAAAGATTACCCGTCAGGAAGATTTCACTAGTCTGAAAGGCTACAACACCGATATTTTCGGTCTTCGCAAAACTTTTGCAATGTTCGATCTTCCATCCGACTGCAAGGCCTTGATACTTGGAAGTGGTGGCTCGGCAAAAACAGCAAAGTTCGCCTTGTCGGAATTGGGAATACAGTCAACAAATGTATCGCGATTGCCATCTACGCTTAACGAACTTTCATACTCGAAACTTACTGCTCGTACCATGCAGGAATATAAACTGATAATAAATGCAACGCCAGTAGGGATGTTTCCGAATGTGTCAAACTTTCCAAAGATACCGTACGAGGGAATTACACCAGAGCATATTTGTCTTGACCTTGTGTATAATCCCGAGAAGACAAAGTTCATAGAGAAATGCGAGGCTCAGGGAGCAATAACAGCCAATGGTCTGACAATGTTGTACGAGCAGGCCGACAAGGCATGGGAAATATGGAACGAAAAAAATTGATATAGATAGAATTATGGATAACGAAAAGGAATATGTACTGTTTAGGGTTTTTCGCGACGAAGAAGACCTTAAATTCTTTACCGATGTACTTGATGATAGGGAAATAGATTACAGGGTTGAGCATCCGCAGCTTGCCAACGATAATATAATAACAAATACGCAAGGAGCTCAGTTTTCTGAAAATGCAATGCAGTACGACTATATGCTTATGATAGCTGCCGACGATATGGAAAGGGCGCAGCTTGAGCTTCGCAGTCATATTGTCGAGTATTTCAAGAATGCAGGAAGCGAGGAGAATAATTTGCTCAACGATTTTAGTGATGAGGAATTGCTTGACGTGGTGAAAAAGCCTGACGAGTGGAGCGAAGAGGATATTGCAATGGCGCAGGCCTTGCTTGAAAAGCGAGGAAAACATTTGTCCGATGAGGTGATAGAAGCGTACAGGCAAAAAAGGTTGGAAGAAGTGCGCAAACCCAAGTTCGGAGGTTATGTTACAATAATAATCGGTTACATTTTTGCATTCCTTGGCGGTATAATCGGTATTTTTTTAGCTGCATCGTTGCTTGGAAAGAAACGTATTTTCAACGGAGAAAAAGTAAACGCCTACGACAAGGCAACAAGAATAAATGCTTTCATATATCTGACAATCTCAATAGCAGTGGTGATTGCAATCGTAATTTACTTTCTGAGATAAATTAATTGAAACCTAGAAACGGCGTCAGCCCATCGTCTTGTACAATCGCGTCATGGCGCGATTCAACAAAAACCATCGAACTCCCTTAAACTCTGAAACGCGTACGGTCGCGGTACGCCACGACGCAACAACCATGAAACCAGAAACATAGAAACCAGAAACCTAGAAACGGCGTTAGCCACAGAAACTAGAAACCACCCTTCGACAAGCTCAGGGGGCGGAAAACCCAGAAACGGCGCAGCCCATCGTCTTGTACAATCGCGTCATGGCGCGATTCAACAAAAACCATCGAACTCCCTTAAACTCTGAAACGCGTACGGTCGCGGTACGCCACGACGCAACAGCCATAACCCCATAAACATAGAAACTTGAAACCTAGAAACGGCGTTAGCCACAGAAACATGAAACCACCCTTCGACAAGCTCAGGGGGCGAAAAACCTAGAAACGGCGTCAGCCACAGAAACTTAGAAACCAGAAACATATAAACCAGAAACTCAGAAACGGCGCAGCCATAGAAACCAGAAACTTAAGTAGTTGCAAGGTTGTTTTAATTTCTACCTGCGGTGGCAATTCGATTGACAACATTACGCCAGCCCTTCATTAAAAAAGTTTTGCTGTTTAAGAAAAAAGTTGTACTTTTGTGCGGTTTTAGAACGGACAGGGGGGATGGATTTCCTCCCGTTTTATTTTCTGACGTTGATAAGGAAAGAAGATATAGAAGTTTTAAGCAAACGGTTTCTTTCTGAAACACAGTTTGTTGTGGATATTTCTGTTAGTGTATCCAACGATATTTCCATATACGTTGACGACATGAATGGAATCACAATCGACGAGTGCCGCCGTATAAGCCAGGCCATTGAGGAGTGTCTCGACCGCGAAAAAGAAGACTTTTCAATCGAGGTAAGTTCTCCGGGACTTACAAATCCTTTTCGTGTGAAGGAACAATACCTGAAAAATATCGGCAAGCAAGTGGAAATCGTTTATGTTGACGGAGAAAAAATAGTTGCAACACTTAAAGCTGTGTCCGACAATGCCTTAACGATAGAAACTGCCACGATAAAGAAAGAAGCAAACAAAAAGGTAGTTGTAACCGAACAATTTGATATAGAAAGAATTAATATAAAAACAGTTAAAAGCGTAATTGACTTTAAATAATAAATGCCATGGTACCACAGGAAAACTTAATTGACACCTTTGCCGAATTTAAGGAGCTTAAAAACATCGATAGGTCAACGATGATTGGTGTAATGAAGGATGTTTTTTCGTCAACACTCGTAAAATTGTACGGAGAAGACAGTAAGTTCAACGTTATTGTAAACGACAAGACTGGCGACCTTGAAATATGGCGTACAAGGACTGTAGTAGAAGACGACGAATACGATGACATCGAGGACAAGTACACAAGCATTCCGCTCTCTGAAGCAAGGAAGATTGATGAAGATTACGAAGTCGGTGAGGAATATTCCGATGAGATTCGTTTGCAGGATTTCGGTCGCCGTGCAATCCTTGCATTGAAGCAGAATCTTCAGGCGAAGATTATGGAGCGTGAAAAGGACAATATTTACCTCGAATACAAGGATAGGATAGGTGAACTTATTACTGCTGAAGTATATCAGGTATGGAAGCGTGAAATCCTTGTTCGCGACGAAGAGGGAACAGAACTTCTTCTTTCGAAGCAGGATCAGATTCCAAGCGACAAGTACCGCAAGGGAGATACTCTCAAGGCTGTAATTTCTAGTGTAGAGCTTAAGAACGGAAGCCCAATTATCAAGATTTCAAGAACTTCTGAAAAGTTCCTCGAAAGATTGTTTGAGCAGGAAATTCCAGAAATCGGTGATTCTGGTCTTATCACAATCAAGAAGATTGTCCGCATCCCGGGCGAAAGGGCTAAAGTAGCTGTAGAATCATACGATGAGCGCGTAGATCCAGTTGGAGCATGCGTAGGTATGAAGGGTAGCAGAATCCACGGTATAGTACGCGAACTTCACAACGAAAACATTGATATTGTCAACTATACGACAAATTTGCCGCTGTACATCCAGAGAATACTCAGCCCGGCAAAGATTTCGTCGCTTAAGATTATAAACGAAGAAAAACGCGTTGAAGTTTACTTGAACCCCGATCAAGTTTCCTTGGCAATAGGAAAGGGTGGACTCAACATTAAGCTCGCATGCCAGCTTTTAGGCTACACTATTGACGTATTCAGGGTTTCACAGGAAGAAGATATTGATCTCGATCAATTTAACGATGAAATCGAAGATTGGGTAATCGATCAGCTCAAGTCTATAGGATGCGATACGGCATTAAGTGTGCTTGAACTCAGCAAGGAAGAACTTGTGCGTCGTACCGACCTCGAAGAAGAAACCATTGACGATGTTATCAGAATTCTGAAAGCCGAATTTAACAAGTAATACGAGCAAAAAGAACGAAATTAGGTAATTTAGGAGAATAATATGACTTCGGAAACGAAACCCAAAAGATTAAGTGCCGTAGTTGCCATTTACAATGTAGCAACATCGACCATCGTGGAATATCTTGCAAGTAAGGGTATTGAAATAGAAAATAACCCCAACACAAAAGTCCAGCCAGAATGGTTGAGCCTGCTTGACGAGAAGTTCAAGGATTCTAAAGCCATGAACGAGACCGCCATAAAGGATACTGAAAAGGCAAAAGAAAACAAGGAGCTGAACATTTCCATCGAAAAGCAACAGAACCTTGAAAAACAAAAACAAGAAGCTGATAAAGCTAAGGAAGCCAAGGAAATCAAGGAAAAAGAACGCTTGCAGAAGGAAGCCGAAGACCTAAAGAAACAGGAAAAGGCTGTAGAACCTGTTGTTGCAAAAGAAGAGCCCGAAGAGAATACTCCTAAGCCTAAACCACATGAAATACAGCCAATAAAGAACGGCAATGTAGGTGACGAAAACGGACCGAAAGTGTTGGGTACTATTGACTTGGACAATATAAACCAAAAGACTCGTCCTAAACGTAAGACCCAGGCAGAGAAAGAAGAGGAACGAAAAGCTTCGAAGGAAGCTCAGAAGCAAGCAAAGAAAGCTGCAAAGGCAGAACAGAAAAAAAGTCAGGCAGCTCCAGCTCCTGCACCAGCTCCAGCTCCCGCAAAAGTGCCGGAACCAAAACCAGAAAAAGTTATAGTTCAGGAACCCGAATTTATTAAGACCCATGTAGAAAAGTTGCAGGGACCTAATATTATCGGCAAAATTGATATTAGCGAATACGAGCGCAAACAGGAAGATGCTGAACGCAAACGTAAGGAAGCAAAGGAAGAGCGTCAGAAAAGTCGTGAAAAGGAAAAGGCTGAACGCAAAGAAAAGCGCAAACGTATTAAACGCGATAGCGTAAGGGTTGATATTAATAAGGTTAGTGGAACAAATGAGTTCTCGAAGAAAGGACAGCAAAGCGAACTCGGTAAGAAGAAAAAAGGCAAACAGGTTTCTAAAAAGCCCGAAATAAATGAGGAGGACATACAGGAAAAAGTAAAGGAAACCCTTGCAAAACTCACTGCAAATAAGAACAAGTCGAAGGCGGCAAAGTTCCGTAAGGAAAAACGTGACATGTTCTCAATGAGACGTGCCGAAGAGGAAGAGCGTCTCGAAGCCGAAAAGAAAATCATAAAGGTTACCGAATTTGTTTCGGCAAACGAACTTGCAACAATGATGGGCGTTCCTGTAACGAAAATCATTTCTACATGTATGAGCTTGGGCTTGTTCGTTTCTATCAATCAGCGTCTTGATGCAGAAACAATGTCGATTGTGGCAGAAGAATTCGGTTTCCAGGTTGAATTCGTCAGTGCCGAAATCCTCGACGAAATCAAGGAGAGCGAAGACAGCGAAGAAGACCTTGTTCCGCGTCCGCCTATCGTTACCGTCATGGGTCATGTCGACCATGGTAAGACAAAGTTGCTCGACTACATCCGTCATACCAATGTTGTTGCAGGCGAAGCCGGCGGTATCACGCAGCACATCGGTGCATACAGCGTACAGCTTAACGACAAGAGGATAACCTTCCTTGATACTCCTGGTCACGAGGCATTTACCGCAATGCGTGCCCGTGGTGCCCAGATCACCGACGTTGCAATCATCGTAATCGCTGCCGACGACGACATAATGCCGCAAACCAAGGAAGCTATCAACCACGCATCGGCTGCAAATGTTCCTATGGTATTTGCAATCAACAAGATAGATAAACCAACTGCAAATCCTGACAAAATCAAGGAATCGCTGGCAAATATGAATTACCTAGTTGAGGAGTGGGGCGGAAAATACCAGTCGCAGGATATTTCGGCAAAGGCAGGTCTCAACATCGAGGAACTTCTTGAGAAGGTTCTTCTCGAAGCAGAACTGCTTGACTTGAAGGCAAATCCAAACAAGAATGCAAACGGTACAGTAATCGAATCCTCACTTGATAAGGGACGTGGTTATGTTGCTACTCTCATTGTACAGTCTGGAACTTTGCATGTAGGTGACATTCTGCTTGCAGGATGTGCAACAGGTCGTGTAAAGGCTATGTACAACGAGCGTAACCAGAAAGTTACCGAGGCTGGACCTTCAACTCCAGTGCTTGTTCTTGGTTTGAACGGAGCTCCTCAGGCAGGCGACAAGTTCAACGTTCTTGATTCGGAACAGGAAGCACGTAGCCTTGCCAACAAGCGTTTGCAGTTGCAGCGTGAGTTGAGCATCAGGACGCAGAAGCATATTACTCTCGGCGAAATTGGCCGTCGTATGGCTCTCGGCGATTTCCACCAGATCAACATCATCGTAAAGGGCGATGTGGACGGTTCAATCGAAGCATTGTCGGACGAATTGATAAAGCTCTCAACCGAATCGTTCGAAGTAAACATCATACACAAGGCTGTCGGTCAGATTTCCGAATCGGATGTCATGCTGGCTGCTGCATCAAATGCAATCATCGTCGGTTTCCAAGTCCGTCCTTCTACCTACGCACGCAAGACTGCGGAGAAGGAAGGCATCGAAATCCGTCTCTACTCTATCATCTACGACGCTATCAACGAAATCAAGGATGCTATGGAAGGTATGTTGAAGCCGGTTGTAAAGGAAACTATTACCGGTTCAGCCGAAATCCGCGAAGTATTCAAGATTTCGAAGGTCGGTTCGGTTGCTGGATGTCTCGTTACGGACGGAAAAGTTTCGCGCAAGTCGAAAGTCCGCATCATCCGCGACGGTATCGTTATCTACACTGGCGAACTTGGCAGCTTGAAGCGTTTCAAGGACGATGCAAAAGAAGTCGTAGCTGGTCAGGAATGCGGTCTTAACATCGACAAGTTCAACGACATTAAGGTCGGCGATATTGTTGAGGCATTCGACGAAACCGAAGTAAAGGCAACATTGGGATAAACACAAATGTTTAAAATCGGTAATACCGAGTTTAACGACAGGCCTGTATTCCTCGCACCTATGGAGGATGTTACAGACCCGTCGTTTCGTTATATGTGTAAGAAATTCGGTGCCGACCTTATGTTCACCGAGTTCATCTCTGCCGACGGACTTATCCGCGAAGCACAGAAAACAGTCAAGAAGCTTGATATTTACGATTACGAGCGACCAGTGGGAACGCAAATCTACGGTCATATTCCCGATGCTATGGAAGAAGCTGCCCGCTACATCAACAATGCCGACCCCGACATTCTGGACATCAACTACGGCTGCCCTGTGAAGAAGATTGCAGGTCGTGGAGCAGGTTCGGGAATGATGCGTAATTTACCGTTGATGAAGGAGATAACTGAAAGGGTTGTAAAAGTGTCGCGATTCCCAGTTACTGCAAAGACACGTCTAGGATGGGATAGTGAATCGCTCAATGTGGAGAAAGTTGCATTGATGCTTCAAGATTGCGGCATACAGGCACTGACAATTCATGGGCGCACACGAGCTCAAATGTACAAGGGTGAAGCCGATTGGACTCTCATAGGTAAAGTAAAGAATAATCCATCAATACACATTCCAATCATTGGCAATGGTGACATTACAAGCGGAAAAATAGCTGCTGAACGCTTTAATACGTATGGCGTAGATGCAATAATGATAGGTCGTGCAGCCATTGGTAGACCATGGATTTTCCGCGAAGTGAAGCATTATCTGGAAACAGGCGAGGAGTTACCTACTCCTACTGTGCTTGAACGTGTTGACTATGCACGCGAACATCTTCATAAGTCGGTGGACTACAAGGAAGGAATGCGTGGAATTTACGAGATGCGCCGTCACTTTACCATGTATTTCAAAGCTATTCCAAACTTCAAGGAAACAAGGCTTAAACTGTTAACAGCCAATACTGTAGAGGAAATAGAATCCCTTCTTGATATTATCGCCGACAAGTTTGGTAACGTGGAAATCAACAAGGAAGTAGCAAACGTGGGGATATACGAAAACATATAAACAAAGCAATCAATTTTCAGGCTACTTGTTTTAAAAAAGATGTGATTGCAGCGTTTTGTAGTTTTGGCGCAATTGCTGCTGTGTAGTGGAGAATATCGGACTCGAACCGACCACCTTCAGATTGCGAACCTGACGCTCTACCAGATGAGCTAATTCCCCATGCAAAAAGTTTCGCAAAGTTAAATATTTTGCATATAACAGCAATGTTTTTGTTGTGTAGTATTAAAGCGACTTGGAAATTTGCCGATATTTTGGTAGAAAATGGGGCAGAAAACTGAGAAAAAAACAATCGTTTGAGTTGTGAAATAAGTGTTTTTCATGAATTGCCATTAATAGAAAAAATGGTTACTTTTGCATTTTATTAAATATAAGGCGAATGTGGTTTAGAATATTTGTTTTCGTAACTATGCTTTTGTCGGTATATACGGCGAATGCGCAAGTTGATGGAGGCTTTACTGATGATTTCTCCGATGGTGATTTTACGTCTAATCCGCAATGGTTTGGGGAGACGGTAAAATTCCGTGTAAACGAAAATATGGAATTGCAGCTTAACGATGTTGATGCAACGGGAAATTCAACAGCCATGCTTTCTACCATGTCGCATGCTATCGACAATGCAGAATGGCTATTTACTGTCAAGTACGATTTTGATCCTTCCACATCAAACTATTGCGATGTTTACCTTGTTTCCGATAACGCAAATGTAAATTCATGTACGGCAGGATATTTTGTGCGAGTTTGTGGTGTGTCGACAACCGACAACGTTTGTCTATATAGGAAAAGCGGATCTTCGTCAACTAAAATAATAGATGGTGCTACACTTTCGCTAGGGTCGTCCAATTCATTTAGAATCAAAGTGACACGCTCGTCAGATGGCGAATGGAAACTATATAGTGATATAAATTCGGCTGGTGAATATACTCTCGAAGGCGAGGCTACAGATTTGACTGTTACTGCCTCGAGTTATTTTGGCTTTTACTGTAAGTATTCCAAGACTCGCTCAACAGGTTTTTACTTCGACAATATTTCTGTTTCAGGAACATATTATGTCGATACCGAACCACCAGCATTGGTTTCTGCAAGGTTTGCAAGCGGGAGCAGTGTTTTGCTTTCTTTCAATGAGGATATTGCAGAAGAAAGTGTGAATGCTGCTAATTTCAGTATGGACAATGGTGTAGGTCAGGCAGTTTCGGCAACATTGCAGGAAAACGATGCAAGAAAAATAGTAGTAGATTTTGGAAGTAGCTTCATAAGCGGTACAGAATATACGTTAACCTATGGCGGAATGTCTGACCTTGAAGGGAACACAATTACAACTTCAACCGTGCAGATGACATTTGTTGAATCGGGAACTGGTTCAGTGGTAATCAACGAGATAATGGCCGATCCAACACCAGCTGTAGGCTTGCCCGAAAGCGAGTATTTGGAGCTTTACAACAATTCTCCCGATGCAATAAACCTTGAGGGCTGGACAATAAAATTTGGCAATACTTCTAAAGTTCTTGGTGCATATACCTTGTATCCATCTGAATATGTTGTGGTATGTCGTGCTGGAAACGATACGTTGTTCTATGATGTCAACAACATACTTCCGATTACAGGATTATCGGCAACGGCATTAACAAACGATGGTTCGACGGTTACGCTTTTCAATGAATTTATGACTGAGGTTGATAAGATTGCATATTCTTCTGCATGGTACAGGGATGCTGTAAAGAAGAATGGGGGATGGTCGCTGGAGCGAATCGATCCCAACAACCGTTGCGAACAATCGACAAACTGGCGGGCTTCCGAAAACGAAAACGGTGGTACGCCCGGACGGCAGAACTCTATATTCGGGCAAAATGTAGATGAAACAGCTCCAGCAATTGTGGACATTAGCATAAATTCGGCTAATGAATTGCATTTGACATTTTCCGAAACCATTGATACAGCTACGCTATCGCTTGACGACTTTTCGCTCGACAACGACTATGGCAATCCCATTTATGCAGGAATTGACCCTAGCAATCCCAATTTGCTTATGCTTATGTTTGGAATGTCGTTTGAGCAGAACCGTATATACAACCTTACTGTGGAAAATATCGCTGACCTTTGCGGAAATGTGATGGAAAGGCAGACTGTACAGTTTTCAACCGTTCCGGTTGCTTTCAATACTATTGTCGTAAGCGAAATAATGTCGAAGCCATCGCCGGTGGTCGGTTTGCCTGATGCAAAGTATATTGAGATTTATAACCGTAGCAACAATGCAATAAGCCTTTCCGGATGGAAAATTTCATTAGGCTCGACTACAAAACAGTTGCCTTCGGTAATCATTGGTGCGCAGGCTTATCTTGTCCTTACAAGTTCAGACAATACTTTTCTTTTCGAAGATTTTGAAAATATTGTAGGAGTAGATGGATTCCCCTCATTTGCGCAGGGAGGCACAACTATTTCGTTGTATGACAAGAATGATAACATAATTCATACATTGACATTTGCCTCGTCGTGGCACGATGACAATTTCAAGGCACAGGGCGGCTATTCGCTTGAAATGGTTGATCTCAACAATCCATGTGGCGGTGCAGATAATTGGTGCTCGACGCTTGATAGCCGCGGTGGTACGCCAGGACTACGGAACTCTGTAAATGCAAGCAATCCTGATTTGGTATTGCCATATCCAACAGATGTTGATGTCGTAAACGATACAGTTGTTGTGTATTTCAGCGAGGTTATTGCTCCGGAAATGGTGCAGGCCGAGACTTTTAGTGTCGAAGAACTGGGTAATCCGTCGTTTGTCTCAATAGTAAAACCGCAATTAATGGCGGTGAAGCTAAAATTTGATGCCGAAATCCAGCGTGGCAAGGTTTATATGCTTAATGTTAGTGAACGCATAGTCGATTGCAGCGGAAACAATATTGAAGCAAACACGCAGATTAGGTTTGGAATTGGAGAAAAGGCTGAGTATAACGATTTGGTAATAAATGAATTGCTGTTTAATCCTTATTCTGGAGGTAGCGATTTCGTTGAATTGTACAACCGTTCAGGCAAAGTAATCGACCTGAAGGATTTATGGATCTCAAATACAAACGAGGATGGCTCTGTTAAGGATTCCTACCAGATAACCAGTATTAGTCGGCTGATTCTCCCGCAGGAATATTGTGCTATAAGTACCGATGTTGACGATTTGTACAATCATTACAGCATACTTTTCCCAGAGAATCTATACAAGGTTGCAAAAATGCCTTCTATGCCCGACGACAAAGGAACAATTATAATAACAGGTCGTACATTCGATACAATTGACATTGTAAGTTACAGCAAGACGCAGCATTTCAAGCTGTTGAGTTCGCAGGACGGTGTTTCTCTTGAAAGAATAAACTATGATGTTTCATCGTCGGAAGAAAGCAACTGGCATTCGGCTGCGCAGGATGCAGGATTTGCAACCCCTGGATATGTTAATTCGCAGTACCACGACGTTATTGAAACAGAATCGCAAATTACTTTGAGCAGTGAGGTATTTTCTCCCGACAACGATGGTTATGATGACTATCTGACAATAATGTATAGCCTTGATGTTGCAGGATATAGCGGAACGATATCAATTTATTCATCAAGTGGTAGATTTGTGCGTACATTGGTAAATAACAAAAGCCTTGGCGCTACAGGCGACATAGTATGGGATGGACTTGATGGCAAGAACCGTCTTTGTCCTGCTGGAATATACGTCGTATATGTAGAACTTTTCAATCTGGAGGGCAAGAAGATTGTGGAGAAGCATGTGGTTTCAATCAATTCGAGGGTAGACTGATTTGTTTCTTACAATGAGACGCTTGATTATTACAATATTGATTTCTTTTTTTCTAGTACCTTTTTGGGCTTGTACTGAAAACTCATGCTCAACAGATAAAAAAATCCGATTGCTCACTGGTAGAAAATGGGAAATAAATAGTTACATTGACTATTCTGTGAACCGCGAAATGAGCATTATCCCGGAAATATACGACTTTGATGATGATGGGAGTTTTTCTAAAGTAAAAAGTGGCGACACAATACGTGGATCATGGATGATTGAGGATTGCGACTATATAAAAATAGGAACGCATACGTTCAAAATAATGGAAATGTCACGTAAAATAATGGTATTAAGGTTCGGTGAAATGGATTTTGTGTACAGGATGAAAGACTAGTTTGGTTTTCTTGTTTGCTAAGATCCAATTATTCCATCAGTTTCTTCTTCATCTCCTCGAATTCCTTCTCGGTGATTATGCCTTCCTCCTTGAGGTTCTGCAACTTGAGGAGTTCGTCGGCTACGGAATAGTTTGTACGCTCCTTTGTCTTTTGTATCGGGGTCTGCTTTTCTTCCTTGGGATTGTTCATCTTAATTGCCTTTACGAGATATACGACAATCACAACCACAAGTGCAAATATTACCAGTAAAAATATTATTCGTGCCATAGTTCTTAAAATTTGAGCGCAAAAGTAATATAATTTTCCCGACTAGCAAGTTTTATGAATGCAGCGAAAACAGATATTTCTCCTACCTCTTCGGAACATCTTAATCGTGCAAATAATAATGAACCTGCATAACGAAATGTTCTTCATTTCGCTAACAATTTATCAAAGCACTTTCTGTATAATCCACACGTCTTGTTCTGGTTTTCCTTTGATTCTAGAACCAGCATCATGCTTCATAACCCTATTATTACCAACGAGTTTTTTTACAAATTCATCAGGCTGAAATGCCCCGTACGTTCTATGCCCCTCTAAGGTATTAGCCCTAACAACAAGTTTTCCCGCATTATACTGCGCAATTTCAGAGGTTGTGAGTTTTTCCTTAAAAGCTGCACCTTGCAAAGTCAGGAAAAGTATTCCTCCAGGTTTCAGAACGCGCATCAATTCATCAAACCACTTATAGTGCATTTCTTCCGACAGGTGCGTGAATATGGAAATTCCGTATATAATATCAAACATATCAGAATGATAATCCAATGGCGGGGTCAACTGGTTGGTCGAAAAAGAAACGTTAGGAATGTTTTTACTGCACCATTCTACATACTTTGCATTGTAATCCGACCCATAGCAACGGCAAGAATCGCCGATCAGAGTCGGCAAATGCCTAATTATGCGACCTGGGCCACACCCCCAGTCCAATATATTGATATTTTCAAGTTTTTTGTATTCCGAAAAGTAGTTTAGAAGCCATTCAGCGGTATCGCGACCATCTTCATAATAGCTAAAATAATTTAGGCTGAACGTTTCATACAGAAAATACGGTGGAGGTAATACAACATTTGCGTATTTAATTTTAAAAGATTTTCTACTTTTCCTTGTTTTAAAAAGATGGAAATAATAGCGGATTCTATCAGCCAGTTTTATAAGTCCAAATTTACGAATTAGAGTTGAAACAAAAGCTTTCATTTTCTATTTATATATTAAAATATCATACTTTGCAAAATTCGGAAAATATCTTTAAATATGCAAAACTCTATTATCGAAAAGAATGATTTTTCTAATCGGCAATTCCCCCATAAGTTCCGCTTCTACAGCGAAAACTCATCGGCATCGCTCCACGCAGGGAATTTCTCACGGAATTGGCGTAAGCCCTCAATGTCAAGTTTTTCTGTAAGGACAAACTCTTCGTTGTCGGGACAACGCCCCACATACTCGCCCTTGAAATCTATTATGCAGCTTCCGCCGTCGTAGTGCAAGCCCATGCCGTCGTCGCCAACGCGGTTTACACCAACCACGTACGCCTGATTCTCGATAGCCCTTGCCTTGAGCAAAGTGTCGAAAACCTTGCGACGGCTGTCTGGCCAGTTTGCCACATAGAAAATCATGTCGTAGTCGTTGCGGTTACGGCTCCACACCGGGAAACGCAGGTCGTAGCATACCTGAAGCAAAATCCTATATCCCTTGTATTCGACCACCACGCGGTTTTCGCCCTGCGAAAACATATCGGCTTCGCCGCCAAAGCGGAATAAGTGACGTTTGTCGTAGCGCACAATTTCACCGTCGGGCTTAACGAAAAGGAAAGAATTGTAATATTTTGCGCCATCGCGCAAAATAAGCGAACCGCAAACGGCGGCATCGTATTTTGCCGCAAGCAACTTCATTGCGTCAACGATTTGTCCATATTTGGTTTCGCCTAGTTCGTCAACTTCGTTGCAAAAGCCGGTGGCAAACATTTCGGGAAGCACATAGATGTCGGAACCTTGGTTCTCGTCGATTCTGTGGGCAATGGTCTCAAGGTTGGCGTGCTTGTCCTTCCAGAGCGTATCTAATTGTAACAGACTAATTTTCATCGGGTGTAGCATCAAAACAACCTTTGTTACGACCTTCCATTGGCGCGTAAACAGCTTTCATTCGGTTCATAATCTCCTTGTCGTCGCCCGACATGTCGAGTTCGCACTTAATACCCATCGAATGAGTCTTGTAATCGATAAAACCGCAAAAAACAGGCACATTGGCGTTCTTGGCCATCTTTATGAAACCACGCTTCCAGTTCTTCACCTTTTTGCGCGTACCTTCGGGACACATCACGAGAATAAAGTTGTCGTTTTTCTCGTAAGCCTCCACAACCTGACGGATCTGTCCCACCTTCTTGCTACGGTCGATAGGTACGGCACCGAGTGCTCGCAGGATTGGCGACAGCGGCCATTTGAACATTTCGGCTTTCATCAGGAACTTTGGCTTGTAGCCGCAGCTCGAAAAGTATAGTTTGCCATGGATGAAGTCAATCATGCTGGTATGCGGTGCCATAACGACCAAGGCTTTGGTCATTTCGGGGGCTTCCACCACGTTCCACCCGCGAATAAAGAACCGTGAAAATTTTCTTCCCATTTTCCTTTTGTTTTTATTTGATAATCCGTAGCGGTGCAATGCATTGCGCCGCCACAAATCAATTATCCATTGTCAATTTTATTAATTCCAACCTTGTAATTCTTCGACAGAGCCTCGACAAGCGAAGCCTCAGCCGAAAGTTTTACCATAAATTCCAAACGGCAATCCTCGGTAAAATATTGTGCAACAATCTTTGCATCGAAATCCTTAAGGCATTTCATAACAAAATTTACCTCGTCGTAAGTAAACGACAGCGAATACGATGCATCAATCGTTTCCTCCACAATCTGCGCGTTGTTCAACGCATCGGCGGCAGCTGTGCGGTAGGCGTTTATAAGTCCCGGAATACCAAGTTTTGTCCCACCGAAATAGCGCACCACGACTATCATCGTATATGTAAGCCCATACGAACGCAACTGTCCCAGCACTGGCATACCCGAACTATTGGAAGGCTCGCCGTCGTCGCTGCAGCGGTAGGTGTCGCCATAATCGCCAAGCACAAAGGCATACACATGATGGCGGGCATCGTAGTACTTTTTCTTTACAGCCTGCAGGTTTTCCCTTACCTCGTCCTCGGTGCGCACCGGAAATGCCAGCGATATGAACTTGCTGCCCTTCTCGGAATAGAAACCTTCCGAGTTTGAAACGATTGTCTTATATGTGTCGATAATGTCTGGCAAAACTGAAAATAATTTTATGCAAAGTTATGAAAAAACAATCATTGTTCGATAAAAACGATGCCGTCATTCCACAAAGCAGAGTGAACCGACTAAGGAACGTGTCGTGTGAACTCGCTTATGCGGAACTTTTTCATGAGCCAAAGGCGAATAATCTCCTTGATTTGTAATATTGAAGGAGATTGCTCGCAGGCTTCGCTAGGCTGCAAGCAGCGTTACGGATAGCAGTCTTCACAACGCTCTCCGTTCCGTATCGCGTGTTACGACTAGCTTCCGAAATGACCATTTATTATTCCTCCTCCTTGTAATACACCTTGTAAAACTTTCCCTTTTCGTCCTCGCCCTGCTCAATAAGGTTGCGGTTGCCGTGAACATAGATGTGGAAATTCTTGTCCAGCTTGATGACGCTCTTGAAGGCACGGCTTTGCTTCTTTACTGCCGAATCGGAAATGTCGAAGCTTTCGGGAATCTCAAAGTCGTTGTCGCGAGAATATGTATCCTTAAAAGTCTGGAACTGCTGAATGACTTCGGGCTGACGGATAACAGAATCCTCGAAGTTCTGCATCTCGAAGTTTTCGTTTTCCTTGAAAAACTTTACCGAACGGTTGAGCAGATCGGCCTGGTCGGCCTTCGACATCTCAAACTGCTGCGGCATTTCCTTGGTGACAAAGTTCTTGTACATCGACATCACATTCTGGGTGTTGTAGTACTTGTCCTGACGCTGCCTTATGTGCAGAAAATCATCCGTCCAATAATGCGCTTCGGTGTGATTTGTATTGTCGATGACCTTTACCAAGAAACCGTTCTCGCGCTCGTGGTTGAACACTATGCAGCCCTTGTCCATCTTGCGTGGATTGATGCCACGGTCGCACTCGATGCAGAAGTTTTCGCCGTCGCGCTTTACCTTTAGGAAAGTGTCCTTGTTTTCGGACTTGAACAAACCAACAGCATCGACAATCTCGCCCTCGACCTCACAGTCGCGGAACAGCACCACATAGAATTCTCCCGACTTGATGTTGGGATGAGAACTTTTTTCGTACAGGTGCTTGGTCAGGTTTACCGACTGCTCGAAAAGCTGAGAACTGTCGTCGAAAATCTTGGCAACATAGTCGCAAACCTCGTTGTACGACAATTCGCTGTCGTGGTAGAAGTTGTAAAGTTCATCCGACTTGAACGACAAAAGGAAATAGTCGCGCAGAATTTCCTTCATTTCGTCATCAACTTCCATTACCGATTTCGACAGGCTGTAGCCCTCGTCTTCGGCCTTGCTGCCTACAATGTGTATTGCAAAAGCTTCTATATTAGTATTTTCGGTTATCATTTTGCATGGTGTTTTTGTGCCGTGAAGATAGAAAAAAGTTTGGAAAGTTCGGATGTTTATAAGGTTGAATTTGTTGCAGGTGGTTTCTTGTAACGGCGCAATGCGTTGCGGGGACACTATTCATGGTAAACAAAATCAAAATACAATTTTGGTGCAGAATACAGATGTATTGCCGACTTTGCCCTCAATGATAGTATTGCGGACAATAGGAATCTCAGATTCCGTGTTCGTCAGGTCTTCGGGCTTTTTGTCAAGCATATAAAGGTCGAGAGTTTCACCTGCGTACGTTTCGTGGTTGAAGGTTATGAACACTTCCGATACATTTTTGTCGTGCAAAGATTCGTAATCAAAGCAATTCATTGCATATTGTATGTAGCGGGCATTGTTGGTATGGGCATTCATGTCGATGTCGGAATATCCAAGTTTTACACTTTGTACCAACTGTGGTTCGCTTCCACGCGGCATCATTATTTTGGGTGCCAACCTTTCAATTGCATTTTCGTAACATGCCGAATTCTCTGGAATCATGTTTTCAATATCGGAAATTCGTACCATTGAACGTTTTTCCGTATCAAGTACTACCCACGAACTTGTTGCAAGTACCTTTGGAGAACCGTCGGATCCGCAAACAGAGAAGTCCCTAACGAAAAATGGCCCTTGCACTCCTTTGTGCCATGTAGCAAGCACAAGTTCGTCCTTCCAATGCGGTGCATCAACTACTTTGAAATGCATCCGTGAAACAACCCAGGCCATGTTTTTGCTCATCAAATCGGCATAGCCGAAACCCAAATGGTCGGCGGCACGGGTAGCCATTTCCTGCGCAATATTCATGAATGCTACAGGTTTGATCCTCAGCGAAGAATCAACATCATAACAAGGAACTACATCACGAACAATGTACTTTCCGTCAATAATTTCGAAATCTTTTGTCATGTTAAAAAAGATGATAAGACAAAAATAAGTAAATTTATGCAGTATTGAAGTTTTGAGTGTAATTTATTGTTGGGAACTAAAAACAAAATGACAAGTTTTGGGAAGAGGTGACCAATATCTTTATCTTTTACTACTCTAATTATCAACCGCCACCCTTGAATAAAATAATTAACAATATTTTCTGTAATCAATTTTTTTAAATTAAATTTACGACCTCAAAATAGTTTCTATATGATTAGGAAGATTTTACTTGTTTTATTGGCAGTTATATTCTCTGTATCAGCTTTTTCTCAGCAAACAAAAGCACTGGAACTGATATGGAAAGGAAAATACGAAAACGCTCAGAAGACAATAGAGAAAGGCTTGTCGAAAAATGTGGACGATGTAGAGTTCAATTTCTATAAGGCCTTTTTGTTGTTTCAGCGTGAATATGAAGGCTACGATCCTGTAGAGTCATACAAATGTCTTCTTACCTGTCAAGATTATTATCCACAGCTAGACGACAAGACCAAGGACAAGTTGAATGTTGTTCCCATCAATCCTGACATATTTGCAAAATACATTGATACAGTGTGCCATTATGCACTTAAGGATGCCATAAGGGCCAATACATACGAGGCATATCAGAACTATTTGTTCTTTTATCGAAAAGCTTCGGAAGAATACAAGTCTGAAGCACGAATGTACCGCAACATAGAAGCTTACAAACTTACAATAGAGAAAAATACCGAGGAAGCATACGATTCTTTCATTAAGACATATCCCGATGCCCAGCAGATTCCTGATGCAACAAGAAGACGTGATGAAAAAGGATTTGAAAAGGCTAAGAGTGAAAATACGGCTGCAGCATACGAGGAATTCCTGAAAAAATATCCTAAATCGGAACTGGCAGGTGATGCTCAGGAAAAAGTTTATATAATAGCACTCAACGATGCAGAAAAGGAAAATACGTCGTCGGCTTTGAAGGAATATATGAAAAAATATCCCCAAAGTTCGCAATACTATAAAGCCGAAATGATGTACGAGGAAAAGCTGTTCAACGAGGAAACAGCTGACGGCCAATGCAGTTCGTATATCCGTTTTGTTAAGAAATATCCTGACAGCAAGTGGAAAAGCATGGCAATATCATCGGCAATGCAGTGTGCCGACGACAATCCTGAAATCGTAAAATACTGTTACAAGAATTTGGAAGGCGACAAGAAGAATCAGGCTATAAAACTGTACTACAACCTTGTAGCATCAGATGGAGAATTGGTTTCGCTTAAGGCATTCTACGATGAACTTACTGAAAGCCAGCGCAGTCTCATCTATAATAAATATGTCATGGATTCGGCTTTGGCAGTAAAAGGTGATAAACTGAAAATTCATAACGGATACAACCCGAAGAAGTCGGCTAATGCATACGAAGAATACATCCATGCAGCAGCTCCTCGCGAAAAGGCTTTCGTTGCCTTGCAAAAAATGATAGAATCTGACATTGAAAATAAAAATTGGGCAAATGCGACAGTGACTGTATTAAAATATAAGGACTGCTGGAAAGATAAGCCTCAAAAAATAAACGAACTGCTAAATATACTTGAACAGAAAAACCAAGGAATTGTAGCTGAACCTCTTCCCGCAACAATAAACACCAATGGCAACGAGTACAATCCTATTTTGTCTGCCGACGGAAACAAATTGTATTTCTGTGGCGAAGGTAGAGGCAACAACAAAGGCGGTGAAGATATTTTTGTTTCGGAAAGATCGGCAGACGGTTGGACTGAAGCTCAGATAATCGACGAAGTCTCGACAAAAAATAACGACTATCCGCAGTCAATAAATGCCTCGGGCAATACAATGTACATATTCAGGAACGGAAGGCTCTACTTCTCGAAGAAGGCTGGTGCCACCTGGGGTAAGCCGCAGAAAATGTCGTCTACCATAAATTCCAGCAACTGGCAGTGCGATGCATTCCTCAGCCGCGACGGAAAAGCTTTGTTCTTTGCCGCGAAGCGCAGCGACATGCTCAATTTCTTCAACGATGCCGATTTCGACGGACTTGAATATCATGGAAAGGTTGATGAGCACCAGACCGACATATATGTTTGTACGATAGATGAAAATGGAGAATGGGGCAAGCCTATAAATCTTGGAGCATCAATCAATACCTTGTATACAGAAAGAACTCCGTTCCTACATTCCGACAACAAGCACTTGTATTTTGCTACCGATGGACGTGGTGGACTTGGCGGACTTGACATGTATGTTTCAACCCGTACTGGCGACGATTGCTGGGATTGCTGGAGCGAACCAGTAAATCTTGGCAAGGAAATTAATACAGCTTCCGACGATTATGGCTACAAGATTTCGAACGACGGTACAAAAGCTTATTTCTCGAAGTCGAATGCTGCCAAAGGAAAGAAAGGCAACCTTGATATATATGTTATCAACTTGCCAGAAAATATGCAGCCTAAAAACATAAAATAACGTTGACACTAAGTAGGAAGCAAACAGAATTGTCATGAATCCTTACATAATTGCTTCGATAGTAGTCGGTTATTTTGCTCTTCTCATTCTTATTTCGCATCTTACCTCGAAGAAGGCTACCAACGAGACATTTTTTACAGGCAACCGTAAATCGCCATGGTTTGTGGTGGCATACGGAATGATTGGCGCATCGCTTTCTGGTGTTACGTTTATGTCTGTTCCTGGTTATGTACAGAGCAGCCAGTTTACATATTTTGGAGTAGTGCTGGGATATACAATAGGTTACGTGGCTATTGCATTTGTGCTTTTGCCGTTGTATTATAAGTTGAATCTCACATCTATATACACCTATTTGGATAAGCGCTTCGGTAGCAATTCCCAACGGACAGGATCATTCTTCTTCATAGTGTCGCGCTTGATGGGGTCGGCACTACGTATGTACCTTGTGGTGTTTGTCCTTCATGAATTTGTGTTCAAAGCAATTGGAGTTCCATTCTGGGCATTGGCGCTGTTCTTCATCGTGCTGATTCTGATCTACACCTTCAAGGGAGGAATAAAGACCATCATCTGGACCGACACGCTGCAGACAACCTTCATGTTGCTGTCGACAGTGATAACCATCGTGTTCCTGCTCAAGGAGATGGACATTTCCTTCTTCGACATGATGTCGCAGGCCACCGACAAAGGCTACACGTGCATGTTCAATACCTGCTGGCGGTCGAAAAATTTCTTCATCAAGCAAATCCTCAGCGGCGCATTCATAACCATAGCGATGACAGGCCTCGACCAGGACATGATGCAGAAGAACCTCACCTGCAAATCGCTTAAGGAAGCACAAAAAAATATGCTCTCGTTCAGCGTGTGCATAGTGATTGTCAACTTTCTATTCCTTATTCTAGGTGTAGCACTGATGGCATATTCGTCGAAAACTGGGTTTGCATTGCCCGAAAAATCCGATAGTATTTTTGCGGCAGTTGCACAAAACCTTGGTTCCATAACATGGATAATATTTATTATAGGTCTGGTGGCTGCTGGCTACTCAAGTGCTGATGGAACATTAACCTCGCTCACAACTACTTTCTGTTTCGATATTTTGCAGTTCGACAAGAAACCCAATTATGACGAGCAGAAAAAGACTAGAATCCGCAAGCGTACACATATCATATTCGCAGCAATATACTTCCTTATCATAATAGTATTCAAACCGTTCCATACCGATTCGCTCATTGAAACGCTTTTCGACATCGCCGGTTATACCTATGGACCGCTGCTTGGACTATTCTGCTTCGGACTATTTATAAAGAAGCGTAATCCAAACGACAAGGCAGTTCCGTTCATAGCGGTACTTTCACCAATAATAAGTTATCTGCTAAATATTTATTCCGAGGAACTGTTATTCGGCTACAAGTTCGGTTTCGAAATACTAATTGTAAACGGACTACTGACGTTTGTAGGGTTGCTGATATTCAGTAGAAAAGCGGATAAAATAACTGTCAAAGATTAAGCCTATTGTGATATATTAAAGAGTATTGTTGTCCGGTAAATTCTAAAAACGAAGCCTTTTTATTAGTAACATACTGATATACAAGTACGACTTTGCTGAGAAAGAAAAGTAAGCCCCCTAAAAAAGTGAAAGTTGGTCCGGAGCTCTTT
>Ga0310786_10000208_pt1 | contig 99639 bp, 120 predicted proteins | sample AusTroGonzalo_MG_FD_203881 | JGI IMG/M metagenome (GOLD analysis project Ga0310786, IMG submission 203881) | Bovine rumen microbial communities from tropical cattle in Woodstock, Queensland, Australia - Gonzalo_03 (v2) (version 2) | ecosystem: Host-associated > Mammals > Digestive system >... | reverse complement strand
TGGACAAATTAAAGACTTAACTAAAATATAAAATTGGAGGAAAAAAAGAATGAATGGATATAGATTCCAACTAGCCTACGGTATAGGTGAAAACCTAACACCCGAAGAAATAAACAAACTAGAATTAAAAGACAAAGAAATAAAAATCAAAGACAATACAGGTGAATTACCTGACTTAATAGTCAATGATGTAGAATCTGCAAGAAAATATATTGACTATATGAACAGACCAACTGATGAAATGAAAATCAATAATCTAGTAATAGGAATAAAAAGCACACTCGAATCATTAAATGGTTTAAACCAACAACTAGTACAACCTGCAAGAATAATAATCGGAGAAACTGAAGACGGTGAACCAATATATGAAACACCATTAAAAGAAGAACTATGGTATAATGGTTACCTACACCGAGTAAATAATTATACTAAAAGAATACACCATGATTTAAACGAATTAAAAAACAAACTACTAGAAAAATAAAATAAAAATAAAACTTTAAACCTCAACCCAAAGGTAAAAAAAAGAATAAAATGCGAGATGATTAGATAATGTTTAGCTTAGATGTTCTACAAGCTGAAGCAAAAAGAGACTTAACCAATGAAATATTGGAAAGTATGGAGAATTATTTAGACAATAGTCAACTAATGGAATTAAACCGAAGTATAAATCAACACTTGAACCAAGTTCAAGTATACCATCATAATAATACTGCAACTGATTTTGAGGAAAGAAACAAAGCATTAGTTGAAGAATTTATACGAAACAAAAAATTAAGTGGATTATCAAAAAATACAATATCCTACTATAATAGTACACTTCAAAAATACTTAAGATACTGTGATAAATTATTACTGGATTATAAACCTGAAGACATAAGAGAATTCCTATCCTTTTATCAGGAACTAAATAACTGTAGTAACGTTTCATTAAATAATGTGAGAAGAATCTTATCAACATTCTATGAATACTTACACACTGAAGAATACATATTAAAGAATCCGATGAAAGCGGTAAATCATATTAAGGAACCTAAACGGATTAAAAAACCATTCACTAGTGAAGAAATTGAAATAATGAGAAAAACATTAATTGAAGATTATGACTACAGAGATTTAGCTATATTTGAATTACTATTGAGTAGTGGTGTAAGATTAAGTGAATTGGCATCATTAAATCGTGAGGATATAGATTTCGAAACACAAACCTTTAATGTAATCGGTAAAGGTAATAAAGAAAGAAAATGCTACTTTGGAACCAAAGCAAAAATGGCATTAAAAGATTATCTTAAAACTAGAACAGATAAAAGTCCTGCATTATTCATAACATTAAATAAATCACATGGGGGGGCTAAACGTTTAGGAATAAGTGGTATAGGAACATTCATTCGTGAACTTGGATTATACTGTGGAATTAAAGAAGCACACCCTCATAAATTCAGAAGAACCTTTGCTACTAATCTCTTAAATCGTAAAATGCCACTTGAACAAATCCAGAAATTACTCGGTCATGATAACATCAATACTACTATGATTTATGTTAACATTGATGAGGAAGAAATCAAACTAAACTATCAAAAATACATCAAATAAAATGGTAGGGAATAAGATAATTATGTCATTATTAAACGTGGGAGAAATCCTAGAAAACGAATACTACAATGAAATAGATACCAGTGCAAAAATAACATTCATAGACAATATTATCTATGATATGGAAACACTAACAAATGGTAGACAATTAAACAAATTAAATAAAACATTAAACAGTATACTGGAAAATTATGATATCCTTAGTGATGAAAACCCTGAGGACATTACTGACTGGAAAGAATATAATACTGAACTAATAAGTAACTTTGAAAAAACTAAAAAATTAGAAGGCTGTAGTCCAAATACAATAAGAGGATATGTTGAAGCTGTTAATAGCTTACTACGATATCTTGATAAAAGCATAGTTGAAATCACCACTGAAGATATAAGGGATTATTTGGAATATAAACAGGATCATGATATGGTTTCACCAGTAACATTGGATAATAGTAGAAGATTCTTAAATAGTTTCTTTCAATACTTGAATTTGAACAATTATATTAACCGTAATCCATGCCGTAAAATCAAACGTATCAAAGCACCTAAAAGAATTAAAGAACCTTACACCAATGAGGATATTATTAATATGCGAAATAATATTCGCAACATAAGAGACTTAGCTATTTTTGAAATGCTCTTATCAAGTGGAGTTCGTGTAAGTGAACTATGCAACATGGATAAAAAAGACATTAACTATAAAGAAAATAGTGTTTACGTTATTGGAAAAGGTAACAAGGAAAGAAAAACCTACTTTAGTGATGAAACAAAACTCGCATTAAAAGAATACCTAGCCAGTCGTGATGATGATAACCCTGCTTTATTCGTAGGATTACATAAACCACATAATCGAATAGGTAAAGTAGGTGTAGAAGGAATAATCAGAGAACTAGGTAAGCGTTCAGGTGTTAAAAAAGCTCATCCGCATAGATTCCGTCGAACTATGGCTACAAATTTCTTAAATAAAGGAGTGCCAATCGAACAAGTAAGAGAAATATTAGGTCACGAATCAGTAGACACTACCACTATCTATGCTTTAGTAAACGAGAATGATGTCAGTATCAATCATAAAAAATACGTAGAATAACATTTTTTAGGAGGGTTTGGATATTTATGCCAGTTAGTAAAAAAGGAAGAAGAAATACAAGGCATGTTCACAAAGATCCACATACAGGATTATGGGTAATCACTAAAAAAATAGGAGGTAAAACATACACCTTCGGTGAATATAAAACATTCACAAAAGCACGTGACGAAAGAGATAAAATCGAACAAAAAGGATGGATAGAAACACTAGGAGACAGATACGAATCATCCTTTAAAAATTACACTGAACTACCCAACGGAAACTACTTAGTATTTAAAACCATAGGGGGTAGAAAAAGATATTTCGGAACATATCCTAGTGAAGCTGAAGCAGAAAAAAGAGTTGAAGAATTAAAAAATAATGGATGGGTGGAAACATGAAAGGCGTACCTAACACCAAAAACATAAAACAAGACCCGGACACTAAAGAATACATAGTATACTGTATCATAAAAAAAGACAATTATGATTTAGGCAGATATAAAAATCTCCTACAAGCTATACGTGAAAGAGACCGTATTATAGATAATGGAGGATTTGAAAAAGCAGTAGGAGGTAGATTAAAACACCATGGTAAACACTATCATAAAAGAGGAAACAAATTTGTCATCACTCGCAAAATAAATGGCAAATACCAAAGTTTCGGTACCTATGATACTAAAAGTGAAGCAAGAGCCATGGTAAGGAAATTATGGAAATATAATTGGGATGTAAACCAATTACCTGCTGACTTAAAAAATAGGATTAAAAGAACACCAAAATATTATACTTATTCAAATGGTAAGTATCAGATCAGTAAAAAAATAGGTGATACAGTACATAGCTTCGGAGCATATGATAGTGAAGAGGAAGCAAAGGAAATGGTGGAAGAGTTAAAAAAAGTAGATTGGAACATTAACCGATTACCATTCTTATTGAAAAGAAAAATCATTCGCAAACCAAAATATTATACCTTAGAAAAACGTACGGGTAAATATCATGTGCAAAAGGATAATAAAAATTATGGATCATATCCTAGTGAAGCTGAAGCTATGGAAATAGTTAATTTACTTAACGAAGCAGACTGGGATATGACAAAGTTAAGTCCGGAGGATTATAATAAATTAACAATAAATCAACCAAAACAATATAAGAATTATACTTATGATAAATCCACTAACAAGTATATAGTCTATAAGACCATTAACAAAAAATACACTACATTCGCCAAAGTATCCACAGAAAAACAAGCACAAGAAATAGTCACTGAATTAAACAAAGTAAACTGGAACCCTGAAGAACTACCATCCGATATTAAAAAAATGCTAATACAATACAATCCAAAACACTACGGATACAATAAACAAACCGGAAAATGGAGAGTATACAAACACATTAATGGTAAACACACAAGCTTCGGAGAATACGGTTCAGAAAGCACAGCAAAAAAGATAGTTAAAAAACTAATAGCCAACAACTGGAACAAGGAGTGCTTAAACCATGCGTAATGTTACTGGAACAGAATATATTAAAAAAACTAAACAGGACAAGTATATTATTAATAAGAAAATAGATGGTACTACTTACTGTTTTGGCATTTATAAAAAATTAGATACAGCTATTTATTACAGGGATTACTTCAAAAATAAAGGCTGGAAAAATTGTATACCTGAAAGATTAAATTACAGTGAAACATATGAAAACAATGATTATAATATGAGATATATTTATCTTATCAAATCAACAGGCCACTATCAGATTACTAAAAAAATAGATGGTGAAACAGTTAGCTTTGGTAATTATGAAGATCTTGATGATGCATTGTTTTGGCGAGACTATTTCGAAGAAAACAATTGGAATACAAAGGACAGATTATTCTATAGTAACAGTAATTATATAAGACGATTACCTAGTGGACGATTCAATGTAATAAAACAACATAACGGGACCAGTATCAGTTATGGTACATTCGACACCATTGAAGAAGCAGAATATCAAGTAAAATTATGCAAAAGATTCCAATGGGATATTCGTTTAAAACCATTCAACTGTATGCAGAATATAGTTATAATGGATGATGGTCGAGGAGCAATTTATCGTATTGTACGTGAAGAAGATGGTAAAACTGTTTATTACAATGCTTTTAATAATCTACGTGATGCTAAATATGAAAGAGATTTACTAATGTTATGTAACTGGGATTATGATGCATTAGAAAGCATTGATGAATCATTAACTGGAGATTATTGGTTAACCGGTAAATTAGCTAAAGGCAATATTTTATATAAACCAGTTAATGGTCGTATAGATTATGATATCGAATTAATGTCTAGGGGATGAATTATAAATGGTTAAACGTAGGTCTCCAAAATATTATACTCATAATAAAAAATGGGATACATACCAAGTTAAAAAAAGAAAAGGCAAAGAATGGGTTTATTATGGTTACTGTAAAAAAGAAACCAATGCCCAATTAGTAGTTGAAGAATTAAAAAAAGTAAATTGGGACTATGATGAGTTACCAATTAATATTAAATTATTATTATCAAATAATAGTAAAAATTATTCATTAATCTCAGATATTAATCAATTTATTATTTATCGTAAAATAGATAATGATAGATTTGATTTTGGTTATACTAGTTCTGAAGATGAGGCTAAATTAGTTGTTGAAGAATTAAGGAAAGTGGATTGGGTTTATGATGAATTATCTGAGGATATTAAAAAATTATTGGAATCCGATTATGAACCTAAAAATTATTGTTATATTAAAAGAGATGATCGTTATGTGGTTTATAAATTTATTGATGGTAAATTAAGAAATTTTGGTAGGTATAAATATGAAGAAGATGCTAAGTTAGTTAGCGATGAATTAAAAAAAATTGATTGGGATTATAATAACTTACCTGAGGAATATAAGAAATTAAGATGTGTTCGATAAAAAAAATACTCAACCCAAATGAAGAAAGTAAAAAAAATATGAATAAAAAGAAACCGAGGCGATTAGTATTATGACTGTTAATGAAAATAAAATAAGAGATAATATAATTATCGAGGAAGGTAAACCTGAAATCGATTTAACCAGTTGGTTGAATATGGCCAGTAATCTTCCTGAAGTATGGCAACAAATAATGACCCAGCTATTAGATAACAGATACGGTGTTTTCACTTACAACTACACTGACACATTAAACCGTGAAAAAGATGGGAAATTAATATACACTAAACCATATAGTATTGATTTAAAAATAAGCATAGGTCGAACTCTAAACGAAATTGATGGAAAAGACTATAAAGAATTATCCAAACTATCACATGAACAACAGGAAAGAATGGATAAACTAAGAAATTTATTCAAATCCTTTGACGAGTATTTGTTCAGTGGACAGATTGATATTGAAAAAATCAAAAAAGGATTGGATGACTTATGACTACAGCAATTGAATCAATAAGTGCAGAGGCACAAAGAAGAGCCACCGAAGACATACTTGATAAAATGGATAATGTTCTTGATGGCAATCAAATGTTAAAACTCAACCGCATATTAAATCAAGAATTTAATAAAGTCACATTAACCATGAAAAAAGAAGATATTCATTTGGATTGGGAAACAGAAAACATTCACATAGTAAAAGAATATTTCAAAGCCAAAAGTGTTGAAGGATTAAGTAAAAAAACCCTCATATCATATAAAAGAACATACAACTCATTCTTCACATACATGAGGAAACATTACAGTTTAATCACCACTGACGATATTAGAGAATTCCTAGACTGGTATCAAGGATTAAATAACTGCAGTCTCATCACTTTAGATAATGTGCGTAAAAATTTATCCAGCTTATTTGCTTGGATGCATAAAAATGATTATATTTTCAAAAATCCAATGACACGTATTAAAAAAATACGTGGGCAAAAGAAAGTTAAAAAAGCTTTCACCGATTATGAACTTGAAAAATTAAGAGATGCCATACCCTCTGATGATATCCGACTCAAAGCAGTATTCGAATTATTACTAAGTAGCGGAATAAGAATCACTGAACTAGTTGGATTAAATCGTACAGATTTAAATTTCAACAATCTCACCTTTAAAGTACTAGGTAAAGGAAATAAGGAAAGAACCTGTTACTTTAACAATAAAGCAAAATTATATCTCCAACAATACTTAATGTCTCGAGATGATGATGACCCTGCTTTATTTGTAAGTAAAGATGATAATCATCAAAGAGTACAGAAACATAGGCACGAAACAATAATGAGAGAATTAGGTAATAACTGTGGTGTTAAATGCCATCCGCATAAATTTAGAAGAACCATGGCGACAAATGCCATTAGAAGAGGAATGCCTATAGAACAAGTTCAAAAATTACTTGGCCATGAAAGCATAGGTACCACAATGATTTATGTTAATGTAGATCAAGACGCTGTCAAACTAAATCATAACAAATACACCAACTAAAAAAATAGGGAAATATGAAAAAAATGGAGTGTGGAACACATTGATGAATAATAATCTGTTAATGGGAGGAGTTGGATTTGAAATGGGTCAACCAATCTCTCATGAAAATGATGTACTATTAAACCATAATAGTCTACAGGATCTCATAGATACAATAATATATGAATGCAAATCTTTTATGAGTGGAAAAGAATTACTAACATTAAACGATACACTATTTGAAGTCCTAAACAATTTCGAAATACTCGTTAATGATGAAAGTAAAAGACATGAAAATTTTGAAGAAGAAAACGAGGAAATATTCCAAAAATACTTAAAAGCCATTACATTAGAAGGTAAAAGTAAAAGAACCATGGACATTTACACATTATCCTATAGAAGCTTCATGGAATTCGCCTGCAAACCCATTAGCGAAGTAACCACACAGGATGTAATGGATTGGTTATCATTTAAACAAAAACATTCCGAAATAAGCAATACCGGTTTGGACAATCACCGCAGATACTTATCCACAATATTCAGATGGTTTAATGAAGAAGGATATATTTTAAGCAACCCCGTTCTCAAAATCAGCAAGCTTCGTGACCGTAAAAAAGTCAAAAAACCATTCACTGCAAAAGAAATAGAATTATTGCGAGAAGAATTCAGCAGATACCCTAACACTAAATTAAGAGATTTAGCAATGTTCGAATTATTACTAAGCAGTGGAGTTCGTGTTGCAGAATTAGTGAATTTAAACCGCAACGACATTAACTTTGAAGATTGCAGCATGATCGTACTAGGTAAAGGAAACAAACAACGTGAAGCTTATTTTAATGTCAGAGCACAAACCGCATTAGAAGCATACTTAAACAGTAGAATGGATGACAATCAAGCATTATTTGTCTCATTCAAAAAACCTTACAATCGAATAGGTATCAATGGAATTGAAAGAAGATTCCGTTTAGCTGGACGTAATGTTGGAGTCAAATGCCATCCGCATAAATTTAGAAGAACAATGGCAACTAACCTCTTAAATAAAGGAGTTCCAATCGAGCAAGTTCAACAATTACTAGGCCACAGCAACCTAGACACTACCACCATCTACGCCCAAGTTGATGAAGAACAATTAATGTACAATCATAGAAGAATACTAAACTAAAAAAAAAATTTTAAATGAATTGAGATTTGATGGGGGTTGTGAATTATGGAGAATTGGGAAGATAATGAACTGCGAAACCTATATCGTAAAAACGGAGTATATAAAGTAATTAAAACTATTAATAATGAAACACATGTTTTCGCCATATTCCACGACATTGAAAAAGCTATTACTTATCGTGATTTATTTGAAAATAATAACTGGAATATTAACTTAAAAGGAATCACCGACATTAACAATTCTCCAAACTATAAACCCAAAAATATTAATATAATCGAGGAACCTGAAGTCACTGAAGTCGTAGAAGAAATAATATCTGAAGCGGAACCAATTAAAGAAGAAACTCTACCTGTCCCGGAAGATACTGTTGAAATCAATGACACCAAAAAAACAATACCTGATGAACCTATCAAAGAAGAACCTATCACAACCACAGATAATGATGAATCATTTGAAGAATTTGATGACAAGTATATTTACTTTGATAAAAAAAAGGGATATAAAATAATAAAAAACATGGATGGTAAAAACGAATCTTTTGGAGTATATGATACTCTTGATGAAGCTATAACTGCAAGAGATTACTTCAGAGAACACAACTGGGATCTGAATGAAAAATCTAAATTTAACAGCACAACCCCATTAAAAGATAGGCCTAAAAGATATATTTATCAAGTCAAAGACTTTTATCAAATTAAAAAAAGAATTAAAAGTAAAACAATTACATTTGGACAATACAAAACATTAGAAGATGCAATAACTGCAAGAGATTATTTTGAAAGTCATGGATGGAATCAAGAGGATATTAGCAAGTTCTATAATAAAAGAAATACTAAGTATCATAAAAATCCTAAAAGATATATTCGCACCAACAAGTATGGATACTCAATACATAAAAATGGTGTTCATTGGGGTTCATTCAGCACACTTGAAGAAGCAGTAACTGCAAGGGACTTCTTAGAAGAACATGATTTCAGCTTAGAATATAAAGACAAATATTCTAAGAAAAAACAAGTTAGTGATAATTACTTTGAAAACACTAGTTTATTCTAAAAAAATTGGGGGGGATGAAATAATTTTATGAATATTCCTGTAAAACACTGTAGTATAAACAAACAAGGTAAATATGAAGTACGAAAAGTAGTTAATGGAAAAGTAATGTATTTCGGATTAGTTGATAATCCTATTGATGCACAAAGATTTGTTGACACATTAAAAAATATTAACTGGGACATTAACTTACTTCCTTATGAATTTAAAAAATATTTACCTAAAAAAAGAGGCCATGACTCCATGTATATTACAAAACTTAATACTGGTTACAGAATAACCAAAAACCTAAATGGTAAAACACATTTCTTTGGAATATGGCCTACTGAAGAAAAAGCAAAAGAAGCAGTACAAAAATTAAAAGAACATGATTGGAGTATACCTTATTTTAAACAATTATACAAACCAATCAAAATGACACGAACAAAAAAAATAAAAGAAAAAAAGCAACAAAAACGAAAAAGGAAAAAAGAAGTAAATGGTATTAAAGTAGGTAGCTTATCCAATCCAGTATACACAAACCAAAAACCAACAACCACATCATCTATCGAAGGAACCTACAATGAAAAATATAAAAGGAGCAGATAATTATGAGAGACATTCCCTGCACTACCAATATTAGTTATCATAAATCTGATAAAAGATATTCAGTATCAAAAAGTATAAATGGGAAACTCCGTAATCTGGGTGGTTTTAAAACTTTAATTGGTGCGTTAATGATAAGGGATTGGTGCATGGCTAATGATTGGAAACCTTATCCTAAAAAACGTGGAGATGATATGAAATATATTCAGTACCGTCAGGATTTAGATGTTTATGAAATAGTTAAAAGAATTAATGGTCGCAATGAATACTTTGGAAGATACCATAATCTTGATGAAGCTAAGAAATGGCGTGATTATTTCATACAACAAGATTGGGATACTAACCAAAGATTACTCGGCACACCTAATAAAAATATTTATTTCAAATCAGGTAAGTACAGAATAATAAAACATATTAAGGGTAAAGATATTATGTTCGGCAGCTTCAATACACTAGAGGAAGCTGAAAAAAGATTAGAGTATATCAGATTAAAAGGATGGGAGAATGTAATATGGGATAATGAAAGATTACTTGAAACTACTGTGTCAAATATTACACGATTACCTAATGGTAAGTTTGAAATAATAAAAAATATTGATGGTGTTAAACATACTTTTGGTGTTTTCAATACTTTAGAGGAAGCTGAAGCTGAAGTGAAATTACTAAGAAAATGTAATTGGGATTACGATGCATTATGCGAAAGCATTGACGAAACAATGAATGGTGAAAGCGAATGGTTAACAGGTGGAGTGAAATTAAAATCCACATTCACCAAACAAACATATCGTAATGATGCCTACGCTTATAATCGCCAAAAGAAATGGGAATACAAAAATGAATTAAAGAAATATGGAGTTACAAAATGATAGATAATTTTGAGGATTTGCTTGTGGAGAATGCAGCAAGATTATTACATGATGAGTTCAGGAAATTCATTACTACAACTAAGAGTAAGATAGCTACTTATACTTTAGCTATTTATAATTTAGTGGATAAGTATACAATTGAAGAGGATGAGGATAGTATAACTATTAAAAGAATAAGCTCCAATGATGAGGAGGATTTGGATTATTTAATTGAGGAAGTGTGGCATGATTATACTAAGCTAACAGAGTATTTATTCGTAATAGATGAATATGATAGGGATTATGATGATTTGAAATCTGAGGATAAACTTAGGTATGAGGAGATAGTTCGTAGGATTATATTCTCATCAAGTAATATTATAAGGGAGGAATAAGGTAGTGGCTGGTATTGTTTTGAATAATAATCATTTTTATCCGTTGGATAATGGTATTGTTTTTGATTTGAATGATTATCCGGATATTGATTATGATGAGTTTGAGGAGTATGTTTTAAAACATTTTAATACGAGTTTTATTCCGTATTTTATGGATAAGTATAGTGTGGATTTTGTGTTTCATCATGATCGTGAATCTAATACTTTTGTTATTACTGCTGAGTTGAATGAGCATGACTTGTTCCATGATTCTGCTTTAAGGGAAGCTTTAGATGATATCCATAAAAAGAAATCTTTGAAACCTAATGATGATTTAAATCGTAAAAGAAATTGTTGGAAAAGATAATAACTATTAAGTGATTGTTATGAGATTATTTGATTATATTCGTGTTAAGGTTAAATGTTTCCTACGGAAGCGTAGGCTAATGAATGAGTTTTGTAAGAAATGTGGTAAAACAATGGATTATTATGATTTCCATGTAAATGATGAAGATTGGGAGGAAATATCATCCAAGTATCAAAATCATGTATTGTGTATGGATTGTTTTGTTGAAGAATATCTTAAAGAACATCCTGAATGTAAACATGAACTGGATGTACACTTATACTTATTATAGGAGATGTATATAAAAATGGTTTTCAAGGAAATAGATTATGCAAGTATTAGCAAGTATTATAAGAATATTATCTTATATATCCTGAATAATTTATCCTATACCTGTGCTGTAGAATATAATACTGGTGAGTATATACACACAGACTATAGTAAAGAAGAGTATGAAGATGAATACTTGAATGCTTATGGTTACCTGCAAAGAGCTACTTGGCGATTAAGCGAATTAGATGAAATGAGTGATTTCTACGATGATGAGGATTTCTTTTATTTCGGCATGAATAACCTGAGTAGTGCAAGGTATCGTATCGAACATTATCTTGAAGATACCACTTGGAGTATTTTCACTGATTTGGATTACCATAAGTATGATGATCTAGTTATTGATTTTTATCAACCTATACGTTTAGGTCGCCCCGGTTATGAAAAATACTATGATACGTCTATGAGTAAATGGGAATATTATTGGAGTTTGCATGGTACTGCTCAGATGAAACAGTATTTAATCGAGGATTGTACTAGGATTATTGGTAAGTTAAATAATTTTGTTGATTACCTTGGGCATGCGGATTATAGTGTTTTGAAAGAGAATATTCAAGTGTTGGAATCTTTGAATGATTCTACACTTGATTTTATATTGGATATTCCGAGTGTCCCTTTTAAAAGGAGTGAATAAGGACATGTTTAAGTTTAAACCAGTTAAACTGGAAGACCCTAATAGCTACAATGCTTTAATGGGTTGTCCATTTTGTGAGGAAAGATTAGTTTATGCGAGGAATTTCCGAGAAGCAAACCCTGGTGAATATTATGTTGACTTCAGATGCACATGTGGTTTCCATGATAAGGTTGTGTGTCCTGATTGTGGATCAGAGTTGGAGTATGATAGGTATGTTGGTTTCATGAATGGTGAAGCCTACCTTGAATATGACTGCACTAATCCTGATTGTGGTTTTACTGGCCGGGTGTATGCTGGTAATATCCATGATTAAATTTCTTTTTTACTATTTTTTTTAAGGTTTAAGACCATTAAGTTTATATACTATGAAAACATATACTTAAGTGTAAGAACACAAACATCTTACAAAAAAAATTAACCCAAAGTATGAGATGATTTAAAATGTGGATAAAAATAAACAATGATGAAAAAGCTGAATTCGTAAAACCTGAAAAAATCTTAGACTACAATCAAATAATAAACATCACATCACGTGAAGTTAACAGTGCAACAGGTACACTAATATTATACGGTAGCAATAATCAAAGAATAACCTGCAAACATCATAAAACAGATTACCAAGAATGGTTAACCATGCTAAGATTAAGCAGAGAAGCGATAGCTACAACTCCATCAGGATACGAATAATTATTTTAATTTTATTTTTTTTTTATTTTATTTTTACGAACATAATAATCTCAAACTAGAGGAGGGACAAACGATATGGTAATAAAAATAAGAGACGACACAAAAATCTTACGTAAAGTAATGTTCATCGGAAAAGACGGCAGTGGTAAAAGTACAGCAGCAGCAAAATACTGCAAAGGCAAAAACCTAAAACCAATCTGCATAGACTTCGACGAAACCAATATCGGAACCGGAGTACCATGCATGGACTTAATCTACGGCAACCACCTAACCGCAAAAAAAGCAATACTAAATGCAATCGATGATGTAGCAAGATCACCAGACTATGACACACTAATCTTCGATAATGTAGGAACAATGATAGATGACCTATCAGCTAGTAGAGAAAACGATCCATTCATGAACGCAGCAACCGATGCATTCAAAGACATCCTGAAAAAACTAAAAAAATCAGGTTTAAACATAATCTTCATAACCCAAATCGACTTCTATGTTGAAGAACCAGGGAGACGTGAAGAAAAAAATAATAAAAAAGCAGTGCAATTAAATGCTTTAGTAAATGAGAAATACTACTGCTACCGCTCCGGAACAACACCAGAGAATTACACTTATCATTGCGTAGCAGATAAAAAACGGGAGGTAAGTGCCGAGGCATAGTTGATTAATATTTTTATTTTCCAATGAAGCCCTCGTGGTGGAGGAAAAAAAATTTAATTTCGACAGTCTAAGAAACGTTTTCTAAATTAAGGGGCGTGAAACCCAAAAATGTCCAGTATTTTTATACTGGGCATTTTAACTTTAAAATAAATTTGGAGTCAAAACTTATGAATATTGATTTAAGTTTGAATGAGTATGGTATTGATACTAAGGAACTAGCGGGAATTACTGCTATGAATATATTAGAACAAATAGGTTTAAAAGTATTTCCACGTGATGTAAAAATTGAAGATTTTGATTTATTCCAATCTAAAATACCTGAAATAATAAAAAACACTAGATTCACGGTGGATGATTACACTCCAGTTGATTATACTTCAAGTGATGTATCCATATGTTTAAATGATGAAGTAGTAAATGATAATCTTAATCCTGAGTTATCTGAAAATGAGTTAACAGTTCGATTATTCTTCAGTAGACCAGAATATCAAGGACTAGAACAAGCCTACCAGATACAGGAAATGACAAGTGAAGGAAGATTCATTTACAGTAACGGTAAAACCTCCGAGTATGATTGTACATTAATTAATTATATTTATAAAAACTTACTGGAATATTACAGTTCACATTATCAATTAGAGGATATTCAATTAGATATTCAGAATAATTATGGTGATGTTTCATTATATGTATTGTCTAGGATATTAGCCAGTATAGAAAAGGGAGTGTTTGATGAGTTCCCAGTAATCACTTTAAAGGGAGACTAGTAAATGAAGCGATTTAATTACTATTATCCATTACCTTGTCCTGGTGGTGAGGATCATTATCATGTTGGAGATAATGAAAATCCAGGTTACAATATCTATGTCCGTACAAGGGATGAAGCTGAAAGGTTAACTAGTCAATTAAATGAGTATGAGGATAGAGTAAATAGTCTTGTTGATGAGTTGAATACATTAAAGAAAACTAAATACTTGAAATCTGAGAAGATGATAGCTTTCGAAACAGTCAACTTAATAATCGAACATTATATCGAAGATATGCGAAGAACAATCAATGCCCTTGGCTGCAACGAGTATAATGATATTGAAACTTATTCCATGTACATGAATCGTATACGATTACTCGACACAATACGCCAAGAAATATTATGCTGGAGATAAAGGGATTATGAAACTAGAAGAATTCATTAATGTATTAAAAGAATTCCCAATGGATGCCAACATATTATTTGGGAATGAATACATGGAATCTCAAGATGATTTCCTACTGGGTATTAGTGCAGAAATTGGAGAGTATAATAGTCAAACATATAAAACTGTACTATTATGCATACTACCTGAAGACCGCCAAAACTATGATGACTTAATCGATGAAGACTTCCAATTATTTGGCAATACTCAAGTATGGTATAATACACAGGATTTTGTTGAAACTTATAAAGATCATAAACGAGTCCGATTATATTTAGATGCGGAAACATTACAATTCAAAGAAATTTAACATTATTTTGTCAGAGGGTGGAGGTAAAAATAGTTCGAGTCTATTCTCCACCAACCATATTTTAAATCATACAATCTCTAAAAAAAAGATTAGAGGCACGAAAAAAAATAGGGGAGAAATAAACGGAGGAATATAAGATTTTAAAAGCAAAAAATATCTTTGAAGAGTAGTAGTTGATGTTTGTGTATAAACAAAGATTATTTTAAAATCTAAAAAAATCCTCTACTCTTTCCTATTATATAAATTAATAAAAAAAGTTGATTATTAATGAAAAGTATTCCATTTACAAATCATATTAAATTTAGTAATGGGCGCTATAATGTTGTATATAATACGAATGAAGGGGATAATCTTTATTATGGTTCTTATGATACATTAATCGAAGCATTAATGGTTAGGGATAAAGTTGCTTTTGAAAATTATCCAAAACCAAAATATAAATATATTTACTATAATGGTTATTCTTACACTATACAAAAATGGATTGATGGAACAAATATCAGTTTTGGGAGTTATTCTACATTATCTGAAGCCAAAAAAATGATTAAATACTTTGAATCTAAAGGATGGGAAAATTGTTTACATGAGAGATCCTGTTATACTTCAGTTAAGAATATTATTTTTGATAATCGACGTAACAAATTCATCATTAAAAAAATGATAAATAAGGAAACAATTGATTTTGGAAGTTTTGATACTTATGAAGAAGCTGAAGCTGAAGTAAAATTATTGAAAAAATGTAATTGGGATAAAGATGTTTTTGATTTAGTTAAGGAAGTGGGATTATGAAAAATACTCCTGGAACAGAAAAGATAAACAAAATTGTTGAGGATGATATTATGGTTCAAATTAAATTATTTAGTGAAATGTTATGTGAATCTTTAAATATTTCTCCAGAGCAAGGAACTTTGGAAGGTACTTGTTGTATCTGTAATAAACCTACAAGTAATGGTTTTAAAAAGAAATTTGGAGCTAATTTCACCTCATCAGAATATGTTAGTAATGGAGATGTGATTTGTCCCGAATGTAATTATTTAGTCAAGAATAGTAATGAATATCGTAGAACAATGTTTCTTTTAACTGAAGATGAGTTAATTAAATTTAAAAAGAAAGATGCTAAAGATATTGTTTTGAATTTACCTGACAAACCATTCTATATTTATTTAACTAAAACTTGGCAAAAAATTGGTTGGATAAGAATGAACGATGCATTCAATTGGAGTAATAAAGATATTATTCATTTTGTAATGGATTATGATATTATTGTCACTGATTTACAACAATTGAAAATGTTTATTAATTTTATTCATGATTTGAGAGTTTTAAAAATACCTAAAAAGAATATTGAATTAGGATATTTGGAAATGCATCATTATAAAAAATTGAAAGAAACATATGGTTCTGGTGAATCTAGAAATATTATTAGACGGATTAAAGGATATGTTAATAATCCTGTATTTGATTTAGCATTATATTTGGAGGATTGATAGTATTGGATATTGAAATTGAATCTAAATTGGAAAGTGTATTAGCGGATGTGCTTGCAAAAATATATCTGCAGATACCTTGGAGTAAGTTAAGTGTGAAATCTGCACATAAATTTTTTATAGATCGTATTCGTGCAAGTAGCAATGCAAAAAATTTTAAGGAATTCTTAGATGTATTAACTAAAAAAGTTAATGTAGTTTTTGTAAAAATCGATTCGGATAAAATCGATTTGTTGAATAATTATAATGATTTTACAATGATGTTAATTAGAAAAGAATCATTATATGTGACTAATTATGCTTTGGAAAAAGTTGAGGAAATGAAAAATATATGAGGTTTAAATAATGTTGACTGAAGTTTTTAAAGGAAATTTAACTGCACTGTCTCCTATTCATCATGGGGATAGCTCTGATTATGGTACTACTAAATTAATTTTATCATTACCTACAGTAATTGTAAATCCAGTTACAGGCGAAAAAGAAGTGGATAATATTCCAACAATTCATGGTAATGCTATAAGAGGTTACCTTCGCAGGTTAATTATGGATGATTTTTTAACTCAATTAGATTATGAATTGGACAGTAAAAAAGTATATCATTTTTTATTCACTGGAGGTTTACTTGAAGCATTGGATAGTAAAGATAAAGGAGCTATTAACTTAACTTTAAAAAAGGAGATAAGGGATAATATTCCACCTATAAGTTTATTAGGTTCTGCTTTAGGCAATCAAATGATTCAAGGTAAATTAAAAGTGGGCATGGCCGATATTGTATGTAGTGAAACAAAATTGTATCACACTGATTTTAATAATGATTTTAGTGCTTATAATTTGAAAGCTATTGATTTTGGGACAAGGCTGGATGATTTGAAAGAGGAGCGTAATGAGGATGGTCAAGCTCATCAAATGAAATATGAATTTGAAACATTAATACGTGGAACAAAATTTACACATGAATTTGTATTAGAAAATTGTAATAATATTGAAAGAGCTTGTTTCCGTAGAATGTTTGATTTATGGAATGAAAGACCATATATTGGAGGTAAATCATCTACAGGATATGGTAAAGTAAAATTAGATTATCCAAGTATACAGGATTTATCAGGTGAGGATTATATTAATTTTTTAAAAGATAATTCTTCCATTATTTGTAATTTTTTAGATGATCTGGTGGGAAAATGGAAATAACATTAGATGATTTTCATCAAAAAATAAAAGAGTATACTACATCATCAGAGTATACTCCTTTAAAAATAGATATTAAGATAGTTCCTCCGGTGTATTTAAGTAATCCTTGGATACATTTGGATGGTATATTATCTTATTTATGTTTGCGTGATGCATTAGATGATTTATTCTATATTCTACCCACTGACACTATATTAAATATTGATGATTTAGATATTCCATTGAAAAAAACAAATGATGTTTACCATAGCAGCGTAGGTTTATTTACAGATATTTATCAATTAAATAATGCCAAAATATATAAACGCTTCACTGATAAAGAAACATACCATTTAACAAGTAAACAACAAAAAGGAAGAGTATATATTAATAAAGGCCATTATAAAGATTTCTTAATTAATATGCCCATACTGATAACAGATAATATTACTTTTTATTGTAATGGAGATAAAGAGGAACTGTCTCGATTATTATCTCATTTAAGACATATAGGTAAAAAAACAAGTATTGGCGGAGGTAAGGTAATTAATATTAACATTACTGAAACCACTGAAGATTACAGTTTCTTTAAGGATAATCAGATAATGAGACCTATACCTGCAACTATGAATATTCCTTTAGTTGAAGGTATGATTTTTCAACAGAGTAATTATAAACCACCATATTGGAACTCTCAAAATAAAACTATGTGTTATGTTCCACAGAATCAGATAAAAAGTGCAGTGATAAAATGACTAAAATAATAATAAAAGATATTGAAACAGAATAATCTATGATGATTTATAATTAAAAAAAATAGGAGATTATCTAGTATGCCTAAAATATATTCTGATATAGATGTTTTAACCGCTGCTAAAAAAAGATTAGAAATAGCTTTTAATGAATTTGATAATATATATTTCAGTTTCAGTGGGGGAAAAGATTCAACCGTAATGCTACATCTTGCCAAGATGACTGCGGAAAAATTAAATAAAAAATTCAATGTACTATTCATTGATTTAGAAGCACAATACACTGAAACGATTAATCATGTTGAATATATGCGTAAACATTTAGATAATGTTGTCGATACTTTTTATTGGTGTTGCTTACCTTTAAGTCTTCGTAATGCAGTTAGTGTACTGCAACCTAAATGGACATGTTGGGATAAAGCGGTTGAGGATAAATGGGTTAGGCCTTATCCTAAAAATGCAATAACTGAAGATAACTGTCCTTTTCCTTTTTTTATTAAGAATATGGAATTTGAAGAATTCACCCCATTATTTGCAGAATGGTTTAATAAAAATCATGATGGAAATTTAACCGGTGCAGGTATAGGAATAAGAAGTGATGAAAGTTTAAATCGTTTCCGTACAATTGTATCAAAAACAAAAGAACCCTATAAAAATTATAATTGGACCACACGTGTAAAAATAAATCAAAAAGAATTAAACACTTATAATTTTTACCCTATCTACGATTGGCGAACAGAGGATATATGGGGTGCAGTCAGTTTATATAATTGGGAGTATAATCAAGTTTATGAATGGTTATATAAAAATGGTGTAAGTATTCATCAGCAAAGATTATGCCAACCTTATGGTGATGATCAAAGGCAAAGCTTAGACCAATTCAGAGAACTTGAACCCGAGACTTGGGAAAAAGTATTAACCAGAGTGGAAGGAGTAAACTTCGGAAACATATATGCAAGAACAAGTTTGTTAGGGAATATTAAATCTGAAAAACCTGAACATATGACATGGCAACAATATAGTGTATTCTTACTTGAAAGTCTGGGATTATATGCTCCGGAACTTGAAATACATTATTACAACAAAATACGAAAATTCTTGTTATGGTGGGAAAAAGAAATAGGTTTAAAACCAGATGAAATACCTGACACTAAATGGGAAATGACTGGTCGTAAAAGAACACCTTACTGGGAAAGAATCGCAAGAGCAATAGAACGGAATGATTTTTGGATGAACCGCTTAAGTTTTAGTCAAACAAAAAGTGATGTAAGATTATTAAATGAAATGCGTGAAAAATATAATACTAATTTAATCAAAGCGGAAAATACAACAGATGGGAAACTAAAGAAATTTGCAGAGGAGATAAGTGAATGATTTTAGAAGTAAAAGAGTATCCTGGTGAATTATCTGAAGAGAAATTTTATAGTTTGATGGGTAAATATTTTGCTGAACGAAAATATCGCAAACAAATGCCTTACCTAGTCAATGATGATAATTATTTATGGAGATTATATTTCCATAATGGGGAATTGATAGGTTTTTATCATTATACTTATTTAAATGATAAGTTAATTGAGTTTGGAGGATTATATCTTGAAGAAGATTATCGTAATCAAGGTATAGGTAAAAGAATATTATATGAGCAGACCAGTGAATTTGCAGAGTATAATCAGAAAAGTATTTCTAATAATCCTATAGTGTTACATATACGTAGAAAATTAGGTTTTAGTGAAACTGGTAAAAAGGGAAGTTATAGTATACTTGAAAAAAGGGTAGGTGAAAATAATGATTAACAAATTAATAGGTGAATTAACAAAGGCAATTGATGAAATAGATGATGTTGATGAAAAAATTAACATTATTAATCAAATCAATATAGCTATCAATAAAGTAAATCCATTAAGTGAACCTATTTGTAATGTGCAATATGTGAAAACAGATCATGTGCATGCAAATGAATATAATCCTAATAAAGTAGCAACACCTGAAATGGAATTATTATATAACAGTATTAAGTTAGATGGATACACACAACCTATAGTTGCCTATAAAATAAATGACACTGAATATGAAATCGTTGATGGATTTCACCGAAACAGAGTTGGAAAAGAACACGAAGATATCAACCAAAGACTACACGATTACCTACCTTTAACAATAATCGACAAACCTTTAGATGAAAGAATGGGATCCACCATAAGACACAACAGGGCAAGAGGAAGCCATCAAATACGCAGCATGTCAGAAATAGTATTAGATTTATCTAAATCAGGTTGGAGTGATGAAGAAATATCTGATAAATTAGGAATGGAAATGGATGAAGTATTGCGATTAAAACAAATAACTGGGCTAAAAGAAGCATTTCAAAACCACACATTCAGCAAATCATGGAATGAATTTGAGGCAAAATTAAATGAAAAAATATACTAAGAAAGGATTTTTATTACATTCACGAAGAAAAGAATATAAATCTCAAGTAAAAAATAGTTTAAAAATTATTAATCAAGCTTTCAAAGAACATGAATGTTATGTGAGTTTTAGCGGAGGAAAAGACAGTACTGTTTTAACTCATTTAGCCTTAAGTATAAATAAAGATATTCCCGTTTGGCATTGGGATTATGGTGATGATTTAATGCCTAGACCTATTGAAAAAGAGGTGTTAAATAATTTAAAATATTTAGGGGCAAATAATATAATAATTAATAAAAGACAAGGTAAAGGTGAAGACACTAGTAGTGGTTATAAACAATTTTTTAATCAGATTAAAAGCAATAAAAGATTGTATGGTTGGGATATGGGTTTAATTGGTGTGCGTAGGGAAGAATCTAATAGGCGTAAACATAAATATGTTAATTATTTTCAAGATGGGAATTGTTATCCTTTGCTTGATTGGTCTAGTGATGATATTTGGGCTTATATTGTGAGTAATGATTTGCCTTATCCTGAAGTTTATAATTATTATGCGGAGGTTTTGGGTTGGGATAAAGCGAGGTTTGTTACTTTTTTTGATCCTGAGTTTGAGCAGTTGAATTTTTTGGATGGGTTTTTTGTCGGGGAGTTTAGGTAATATTTTTTTTAAGTTAAAACCGTTAAGTTTATATACTTGTAAAACATATGTATGTATGACAAGGATTAAGTGTAATCCTAAAATGATTCGAGATGATTAAAATGGTTAATATAGAAAATGAATATTATGCTCTTAAAGCAGAACTTAAACAAGAACAAGAAAAATTAGCAAAATTCGAAGCAACCGAAATAGTTGAAGATGAAAACAATCCTTTCACAATCGAAGAAAGAACTGAAGCAAAAAATAGAGGAATTAAATCCTGCAAAGAAACAATCACTGAAATCAAAGAGTTACTTGATGAAGTTACAGGAGAACTCCATGACTTCATTAAAAATGGTGGTGAAGTTAGTAATGAAACTTTAAAAGAATTAAAAGAGGAAGAAACTTCCTCTAATGATTCATTTTCAATAGATTTTAAAGTACAATGGAATAAGAACCCTCAAGTTTATTTTGAAGGTTATGTAAACATTCCTTCAGATGATTGTGAAGATGAGGAAATCAAATGGTATTATTACAATGACAACGGTTTTGCTACTTCTCAAAAATTCATTGAACATGATGGTGTTGATGGATTTAAAGGATCAACTGACGAACAACAGTTTGAAATAGATCAATTCAAGGATGATTTTTTAGCAGATTCTCTTTGGATTGATGTATGTATCTGTCAATCAGATGCGGACGAAAACCGCACATATGTTCGTGAAAATTGCACTCTCATTATCAATGAGGGTGCAAAAATGGAAGTTGAAATTGTAGAACTTCCAGAAACTCATGAAAATTTCATTGTTGAATTGGTTCCAAGATTCAATGGAGAAAAAATTAGTCTTGCAGAATTTATGGCTGATTGCTCATACTCTGAAGAATTTGACCCGTGGGATGATGGAGCGGCAGTCGTTGAAGATAACAAAATCTTCTTTGAAATGCCTAAATCTTACTTTGAAAATGATGACTCCGTGAAAGAATCATTAATGAATGATATCAACGAAGAAGCTCGCCGTGTATACGCAAGATGCCTCACATATGATATGGGCATCTATGCAAAATATGGTGATGTAATGGAACAAGCATTGGATGATTACTATGACAATGACTGGCTGTTCAAGTTATCACCACACAGATATGATGATGAAGATGAATTGGACTCCTTCTTAAGAGAAGAAGGGTATATTGATGAAGAGTTAGATTACTAACTCTTTTTTTTATTTTTGAGGTGTTATTATGTTTTGGAAAAATGAATATGATTATACTATAATTGATGATACTATGTCAGAGGAAGATTTGAAAGAGTTCCTTAATGAAAATGGTATTGGGTTGCAGATTGTTGATAATTCTACAAGATGGTGTGCATTTGCTCAATACTACGCACACCAACATGATTTTGATGTAATTAAAGCTACATCATTCAGTTATATTGTAAGTCTTTTCATGACTGGTATGGGAATCTCTGCAAGTACAGAAATGTATTTCAAAGAAGAACAAATTCAATTTGATGTAATGGATAAAATGTATGATATTAAATCAGAGAATATTCCTGAAGAAGCACAAGCTAAAAAAATGTTTTGGTGTATATTTCGGATGTATGAAAAGGAAATATCTCGATATGAGTATGCCACTGAACGATTATCATTAAGGTTGACTCATTCAGAGATGCAAAAATTTCAATCTGTTCCAGGAAAAAATAACACGGAAAAATTTAAAACCTTGTTGAATATGATATAATAGTGTCAGACAATAGTCTGACACTCGAATCATTTTGTAGAGTTGATCTATATCTTAGGTCAACTCATATACTTTTACTATTTTTTTAGAGAAATGTTGCTTTGTAAAAATTGTGATTCCTGTAAAAAATTAATCTACAAGCGTGTTTTAAAATCAGGAAGAGAAATCAAATTCATATACTGTAAAGGCAACAAAAACATTGTGGATTTATACAAATGGACAGTTGATGTTCATAAAAAAAGACCAGAAATTTACACAACACGCAGAATTGATGGAAGACATAGACAAATAACCTATTTCTTCCACAGAGGACATAATGAGGTAATATCTCCTATTGATGGGAACATATTAAATTTTAGCCTTGATAATATAGAAAGATTAACGAAAGGACAATTAATTCAAAAATACAACTGGGGAGCAAGTAGATTTCCAGGAGTAAGCATCAAACATATTAAAACAAAAACAGGAAAACAAATCAAATGGCAAGCTTGCTTAAAAAAAGATGGAAACGAATATTACTTAGGCATTTTTGAAGACGAATATATGGCTGCACATGCTTATTATACTGCTTGTATTCAACATGAAGTTCCAATACGGAAAAATGAAGTTTATCAGGATTATCTTGAAGAATTATCAAGACGGGATTTAAATAAAAAACTAACTAAAAGACAAAAATTAAGATATGAGGATGAAACATTCAAAGAGTTAATGATTAGAAATAAAGTAACAAATAGGAATACTGTTAACCAATATATTTATTCTTTAAATAAATTTACTGATTTTGTTGGCAAACCATTAGATATTATTTTGCAAGAAGCAAAAGATGATTATAATAATAAAGTGTTCCCTGATGATGGAACTGTTTATAAATATTTAACCACATTTCAAATGAGTTTAATTGCTGAAGGATTATCTGGAACAACACGGGCAGGAATAATTGCTAAAGTTAAAAATTTCTATAATTCTTTTTTCATTCCAGTTAATCCTCGTATTGCTCGTGAGAAAGAGCATCGTTTAAAAAAATCATTAGAGGATATTATCACTGTTGAGGATGTGCGAAAATTGTTTAATATTGCTCCTTTGAATTTTAAACCAGTTTTGCTTTGTTTATTTAGTTCTGGTTTACGTATTAATGATTTATTAAAAATGGATTGTATGGATTTTGTTAAATCAATGAAATATTGTAGTGAAGAAACAAAAATTAATAATCTCTTAATTGATTTAAAATCTCAGATTTATGATGATACTCTAGTTGCTGTTGTGCATAATATTACTATGAAGACTGGTAAATCTCATTATACTTATTTTAGTCCTCAAGCGGTAAGGTGGATTGTTTTATCATTAAGTAATCGTGATGTGAAATTAACTAATAAGTCTCCATTGTTTGTTAGTAAAACTGGTAAAAAATTAAAGTATGAAACTGCAGAGAGATATTTGATTAAACTTCGTGAGGAATTAAATTATGGTCTTGCTTATAATTCCCGTGTTAATAAAATTCATTTTCATGGTTTCCGTGATGCTTTCGCAACAATTATGGCACCTCATATGGATTATTTCCGCTTAGAAAACTTGATGGGTCATGAACATGTGATGGGTCATGGAAATTATGTTGTTCAAGACCCTGTTGAAGATTTAAAGTTATATCAAAAAATAATGCATTTATTAATGTTCGATGAATAATAATGTATTTCTTTTTTCGTATATTTTTTTTGAATTATGACCATAAAGATTATATATTAAGTTTTAAATATATATGCTTAATGCACAAATATTGCATTTCTAATTATTTTAAATAATATCATTATATAAGTTTGTTTTAGAGTTAGTTGAGGAGTTAGGATTATGATTGATGGTGTTAAGTTGGAGAAGGATTTTGACCGTTTTTTATTGTTTCATCCGCAAAGGGATTTAACTTATATTCGTAAGTTGACTATGTCGTATGGTTATTATACTGCTTTAGCGGTGGTGAATGATAATGACCGTGTTACTCATATTGGGGTATCGAATAGTTTTCAGATTGTTAGTTTTAAAGAGTTAAGTGATTCTGACCGTAGTATATTGGGTAGTGAAAGATGTAATCATATGGAGGATGATGATTTACTTTCAGTATATAGAATAAATAAAGCATTAAAATTAAAGTATCATTATAAGTTGTATCGTCCTTGTAGGAATATGAGATATACTAGAATGGAAGAAACATATGAATTAAAAAGATTAATGCAATCTACATTAAGTGAAACTAATCTTGTATTCTATGAAGAAAAAGGCACCAATTATAATACTGCGTATAGTGATCATGTAGAATTAGACTTGGAAAATATTGATTTAACAGCTGAGATAAAAGATATTAGCTTACCGAATTTTAATAAGATAGGAGCGTCTGGTCAGACAAGATTACTATGAATACTATACGTGTACATAATTATTATCCTAGTTTTCCGCATGTGTATGGGAATTCACTTATTGGTACTACAAACTATATTAGTACATTAGATGGAGAAAATCCTGTAGTTGTTACACATAATCATTTTGCTGATAATTATTGTATTGGTCGGAAAGTAGTTGATTTATTTGCTATTGTCAGATTGTATAATAAGCATGTCCCAGTTGGTGAGGATTGGTTTGTATGTAAACAGGCTGGTTTGGATTTTGACACGAATATTCGTGATAGGAATATTCGTAAGTATACTAAAGGTTTAGTTTTTAATATGTTGCTTAGGTTATGTGAGCATGGTGTTTTCAAGTGTTTTCTTCGCAATGATGTTATTAAAAATAGTTGGAGAGGTGAACAGTATAGTTTTTTCAGACCATATTATCCTGTTCATGTGGAGTGTGGACGATTATGACTAACTCACCAATACCATTGGCACCGGATTATTTATTGAAACCTTATAGTAGTTTAAATAAGCAAACCTATAAGATGTTGCTTCGCAGCTATTATCGTGATGGTTGCAGGCAGTCTGGTATCATTAAGTTTTATTATAATCATAGGGGTAGGGTTTTATCGGTTGATGATTTGAGTTTAAATGAGGCTTTGAAGTTAATATCTAATGATAGGTTTAATGTTTATATGTACCGGGATGTTTCTCGTCCTGATGTTTATTCTTTTTTTACAGATATTGTTTTTAATGAAATAATTGTGCGACAAGGTTTATATACTAGTTTAATCTAATCAATAACTATGAATACAAAAGTATTCAAATAAAAATCAACCCAAAGGAGATGAATAATTATGGAAAAAATACCACAATTAAAAGACAACATGGTATACTTACCATGCACACCATCAAAATGGATAGGCGAACCGGAATATACTAAAATATCAAGAATCGGACTCACCGCAGGCGGTGGAATGGGAGGTTCTAGATGGAGAGAATACGTCGAACAAACTGATAAAGTTGAATCAAATATTATACAAGAATTCACCAGGATAACTGGTAAAAAAATAAAAATAAACACTAGTTACGTTACTGATATAGAAGATTTCATACTAGTAACATTAAAATTAGATAACAGAAATCCTAATGTCCGTCACATGGGGATAAATACAATACAGTATATAATGGATGAATCATTAGGAGAAGTATTATTAATAGATAGGTATGGGGAAACCCCTACCTATTAATCCTATTTTTTTTATTTTATGGTGATAATGGTTTTTATTTTTTTAGTATTATAGTTTTTGGTGGCTTTAAAAGTTATTAGTCCAGTGTATTTTCCTTTTTTATTCAAGTTTTTGATTTTGAATGTAGCTATTCCTTTATTATTAGTTTTTGCTGTATATATGTGTCCTTTTATTTTTAAGGTTAATGTTGCTTTTTTTAGGGGTTTATTATTTATGGTTATTTTTACTGTATATTTTTTAGTTTTAGTTTTTGTTTTATAAGTTTTCTTTTTTGCTGTTATTTTTGGTGTACTTTTTTTCACTACTTTAGTGTTAATATTAGTATTTGTTTTTGTTTGTGTAACTGTATTGTTTTGTGTTGATGATGTTGTATTGTTTTTAGGGGGTTCTGTTGAATTAGTATTGTTATTTGTGTTTTCCGGTTCAACCGGAGTATTATTATTCTCAGGTTCAGATGGTTTATTTGGGTCAATGTATTGTCCGTTACTTCCTGTCCAGTAATTGTCGCCTTCATTAAAATTACAATTTGTAAATGTACAATTGGTCATTATTCCATTATTCCCTGTCCATCTTGTTGCATAGTACTGGCAGGATATGAATTTTGAATTGGATAATGTGCAGTCATTTCCTTTAACATATACGCTAGCTGATTCACTATTTTTAAAAGTACATCCTTTAATGTTGACTTTGGCTGCATTATTATATATGAATACTCCATATTCAGTATTATAACTATTGTCAAAGGTGCAATCGGTTATATTGGATTCCCATGAGTCAATATAAATGTCTCCGTATTTGTTAACTTGGGCTGTGTTGGTTTTATATATTTGGCTATTTTCAAAACGACATTTCTCAATATAATTATGATCCATGATTAGGCAGATTATATTCCCCTTTAAATCATATTTTCCTTTATTATAATTTGTATAGTTAGTGTAACAGTTTATGAAGTCACAGTTGGATATTTTATTGTACCATCCGCTGGTATATATTATTCCTCCGTTAAGTGTTTCTGTTGATACGGAGGATATTGTGAAGTAGATATTATTATAACAATTTATGAATTTACAGTTTAATATTCCATTACTGTTCCCGGATATACTTATTATCCCTGATGCTCTGTCTGAACCGTGGCAGTTTATGAAAGTACAATTTTGTATAATATTACCTTCACTTATATCTAATATGCGATGGCCTTGTTTTTCATTGTAACAATTTTTAAAGATAATATTTTTTAGAATAACGTTTTGTGTTTCATAGGGTATGTTGAAACCACCTGCTATGTTGTTACCGTTGATTGTATGTCCTTTTCCATTTATTGTTATTGTTTTGTTTATGGTTATGTATTTATCATCTTCAAATGTTTTATCATCATAGTTGCGATAGTATGTGTAGTCTTTGGTTAATATTAATTCGCTTCTTTCACTAGTGTTTTTTATTTCATTGTATAGTGTTGTGTATGTTGGTGTGGTTGCTGATATTGTTTCTGATTCGTCAATACTAATGCTGGTGGTGTTGTTTTCTGCTGCGGATACTATGCTTATGGTTAGTAGTATGCTGGTGCAGATGAGTATTAGTATTATTTGTTTTTTATTAATCATTTTTTTTCACACCTTTGCTTATTTTTTTTTAATTTTATTTTTGTTATTTTGGACTATATATAATTTTGTCTTTTTAGTGTGGTTGGGAAGTTTTTTTGGTGTGTTTTTTTGGAGGACAATGTTTATATATGAGTTTTTACTAATCAATAACTATGAATACAAAAGTATTCAAAAACCTAAAGTAAAAAAAATATGAGATGATTCAACATGAAAAATTTAATGCACGAAATCAAAAAAATCATGGCACCTGAAATCCCACACTTTGAAATAGAACACCTCGAAGACGAAACATACTTCATCGACGTAAGACTATACGGAGAAAACACCGAAACCGCAGAAAAAATCGCTGCAAAAATTAACAAATTTGATACAGTATTAAATGCGGATGTATACACTCCTCACCCGGACACAGTAAGGTTTGGATTTTCAGGTTACGAGTTTACAGGTATCAGCGTAGAAGTATCCCTAAAAGATATGAATGAATTAAACGAAGATTACTTAATAATGGATGATAACGAACCTATCATCTAAAAATTATTTTTTTAAAGGAGGGAATGTAAGATGGATGTTTATGAGTTAATGGAAAATAAGAATTATATTTCATCAGATGATTTAACTTTAAAGGATCTAAAAGAATTAGGTGAAATTATCACTGAGGATATGAGTATTGGTGTTATTAATTCGATAATTGATACTCTATTTTTAGATGATGTGGAATAAAAAAAAGAAATAAAAAAAAATTATAAAATTTTTTTTAATGTTCATTTTTTTTTAATACCGAGAAAAAACTTTTTCATTCCACAACTTCTTTTAAAACATCATATCTTTTTTTTTGGACTAAAAAAAAATTTTCTTTTTAGTCTTTATTTTTTTATGTATTTTTTGGGATATATATTTTTTTGAGTTATTTATAAATACTACCCTAATATATATTATAAATATAATATATTTTATAATTGAAAGAGAATACAAAAATGACTCTATCCAACCTAACAATGCATGAACGAGCCGAAGACTTCGTAGAAAAACATCACGCCGATACATATGAAAAAGGACAAGCCCAAATGTACTGGAGAGACTTCTTCCACATATTCGGCGTAGACATACATAAAGTAGTAGTATTCGAAGAAGCAGTGAAAAAATTCGACGGAAGCCAAGGATACATCGACGTATTCTGGAAAGGAAAACTACTAATCGAACACAAATCACTAGGCAAAGACCTAAAACAGGCATACTCACAAGCAATAGGATACCTAGACCAACTACCCACAGAGGAATTACCTGAGTATATTATTGTATCTGATTTTCAACGGATCCGATTAACCAACCTAATAACAAAAGAAGAAAACGAAATACATATAAACCAACTACCATCAAAGATACATTTATTCCATTTCATATATCAAGAAAACCGTGATGAAGTACCACAACTAGACTTAAACCTAAAAGCCTCACGATTACTAGCAGACCTACACGAAGATATACTAAAAGAAAACTATGATGAACACTCACTTGAATTATTCATGGTAAGAATACTATTCTGCCTATATGCAGAGGATACTAATATTTTCAAACCAAAACAATTCAAAAGATTAATAGCTAAATCCAATGAACCATATCGTGTAGGTGAAGACCTGCAATTACTATTCCGTATACTCGACCAAAAACCTGAAGACAGACAAAAAAATTTACCACCAGAATTCCAAGCATTCCCATATGTAAACGGTGAACTATTCAGAGAACCAATAGTACCACCAATATTCAATAAACATACTGTAGAATTATTAATCAAAGCCTGCAACTTTGACTGGTCAGAAATCAACCCATCAATATTCGGAAGCCTATTCCAAAATGTAGTAGACCCTGAAGTAAGAAGATACCTCGGAGCACACTACACCAGTGAAGAAAACATAAACAAAGTAATTAACGATTTATTCCTAAATGACTTATGGGAAGAATATTATCAATCCAAGGATAATAAAAATAAGTTACGATTACTACATGAAAAAATAGGTAACTTGAAATTCCTAGACCCTGCCTGTGGCTGTGGAAATTTCCTCATCATAACCTACCGACAACTAAGAGAACTAGAATACAAAATACTAAAAATATTACTAGACGAAGATGACAATCAATTACACTTCAATGCAAGTGATTTGACTAAAGTAAAAATAAATAATTTTTATGGTATAGAAATAGAAGACTTCCCTGCACGTGTAGCACAGGTAGCTATGTGGTTTACACAGCACCAAATGGATATTAAATTCGAATCCTTAAAAATACATAAAGACAACCTACCATTAAAATCCTCACCACATATAATAATCGACAACGCATTAAACATAGACTGGAAAGAACTCTTACCCCCAACTGATAATGTATATGTATTAGGTAATCCTCCATTTGTAGGTTCCAGATTACAATCCAAGGAACAAAAAAAGGATATGAAAAAAGTATTTAATGGATTTAAAAAAATTGGTAACTTGGATTATGTTTGTGCATGGTATAAAAAAGCAACCGAGTATATTCAAAACACTAATATAGAATGCTGTTTCGTATCCACCAATAGTATATGCCAAGGCGAACAATCATCAATACTATGGGAACAATTAAAAGAACACTATAATCTAGTAATTAACTTCGCCCACCATACTTTTAAATGGAGTAACGAATCAAGAGACAAAGCAGCAGTATATGTAATCATAATAGGATTCAGTACACATGACCGACAGGTTAAAAAATTATTCAAATACCCTGACATTAACAGTAAAAGATACGAGGAATATACTGTAAATCAAATTAACAATTACCTAATGGATTATGAAGATACATATATAAAATCCCGGCGGTCACCTTTATGTAATATTCCAAGTATGAGGTTCGGTAATATGCCTAATGATGGAGGCAATCTCCTACTCTCCCCTACAGAAAAAGAGGAATTAATCAAAGCCGAACCCCAATCTGAAAAATATATTCATGATTTCATAGGAGCAAGAGAATTCCTAAACGGTGAAAAAAGATATTGCCTCTGGTTAAATCAATATAATCCATCAGAGTTACAGAAATGTCCATTAATCCTTGATAGAATTAATAATGTTCAAAAGTTAAGATTAGATAGTAAACGTAAAGAAACACAAGAATTAGCTAAAACACCTGCAAGATTCGGTGAAGTAAGACAACCCGAAACAGATTATATTCTCGTCCCACGTGTTTCTTCAATTAACAGAGAATATATTCCTATGACATTTTTTGATAAAGATAAAATTGTAGGAGATAGCTGCACATGTGTCCCTGATGCAACATTATATGATTTCGGAATACTCACTTCAAAAATGCACATGACATGGGTTAAATATGTATGTGGAAAATTAAAAGGGGATTATCGTTATTCTCCATCTATTGTTTATAATAATTATCCATTCCCAGTTGATGTTCCAGATAAATTAAAAAATGATATAGCTGAATGTGCAAATGAAATCCTAAAAGTTCGTGAAAGTTATACTGGTGAAACTTTAGCTAATTTATACCATCCACTATTAATGCCGTATGATTTGCGTAAAGCACATGATAAACTTGATAATTTAGTTGATAAAGCTTATAGCAATAAAAGTTTCAGTAGCGATGATGACCGTATGAAACTATTGTTTAATATGTATAATAAACTTATATAAAAAAAATTATAATTAGAAAGGTACAGATGCAATATTTTAATTGATTTTCGCCTTTAATTTAAAATATTGCATGCTATACTAAAGACACAATTATAGTATATATTGAAAAATCTATTATAAATCTTACTCTTTATTTTTTTAATATTATTCTTTGGTTACCGACATCTATCTCCACTACATCACCTAATGGAGTGATAACATCCTCCTTGTTTTTATACTCAACAGTATATTCAGATGGTAAGTGTTCGATTAATTCTTTTAAAGTTTCAATAGTTAAAGCACTCATAATATAATATATATGTGAGGATGATATTTAAATTCCATCTTCTTCTTCGCCATCGAGCCAGGTGTAACCGCAAGATGGGCACTGATGTTCTTTTCGTGTTCTAGTATTAGTGGTAGTGTTGGTTCCTTCTTCAGCTAATGCATCTTCAAGACTGGTTTCTTCTAGGTCAGTTCCGAAGTTGGATAAGTCAATGTCTTTGCTGAATTCTTTTATTTCGTTCTTGTCCCATCCTGTAATTTTTAAGTCTAATCCCTCGACCGATAGGTCATTGAACAAGTCGAGTAATTTATCGGGATCCCATTCTCCTTGTACTTTATTTAATACTAGGTTCATTGCTTTTTCATGGTTTAAGTCTTTGACTGTTAGTTCTTCATCTGGGAATATCCAACCGATATCTCCTCTTTTTATGAGTATTAAATCTTCATATTCTTTTTCTCCAGCTATGTAACTATCCATTAGTACATCAAATCTTTGATGACCTCCTATGATATGGTTATTTTTTAGGTTGATTATTATGGGGTCGACTAGGCCGAATTCATTTATACTATTGCTTAGTTTATTGTAGTCTTCATTACTTATTTTTCTTGGATTGTATTTTGCTGGTACGAGGTCTGTAATTTTTATTGTTTCAGTGCTCATTTTATATTTTCTCTCCTATAATTTTATTAGTTCGTAAATGTTAGTGTCTAGTTCCTGGACTAGTTTTCTTAGGTAGTAGTAATCTTTTATTTTCCATGGGTATTGTTTTTCTTGAATTATTTTTTTTAATTCCCATATGTCAGGGTTTTTATATTCTTCATTTTTTATTCTGTAAATGTAATTGTGTCCTGTTGGACTTTTGTTATCCGGGTTTTTGTATAGGTTTGTTATTCCGGTTAAGGTTTTTTCCGTTTGTTTTTCAATTTTCTTCTTTTTAACCTTGTACTTTTTTCTTTTCTTTTTTTTCTTCTTTTGTTTTCTTTGTTCTTCTTTTTTTTGTTCGATTAAGGTTTTTAGAAGTACCACTTTTATTTTTTCTCCTCTTTTTTTTCTTTTTTTATAATGAATTGTGATCCTAAATATTTTTTGTTTTTATCATATTTTTTTTCGAGTATTAGTTTGAATACTGTGTCTGTGCACATGTTGGTGAGTGTGGATTGTTCTTTTATTGTTAAACTGGGCATGGTTATTTCTAGGTCGTCTGTGATGGTGTATTCTATGTTTAGTTCTTTTATTTTGTTGAGTATTTTTTTTAATTCTTTTATATTGTCTCGGCGTTCTTTTTGTTGTTGCCAGAATAATGGTTGGGCGGGATAGTCTATTAGTATATTATTGCTTTCCATTATTACTATTCCGCAGGTTGTGCCGAATGTTTGGTCGTGGTGACTGTCGTATACTAGTTCACAGGTGTCTTTACATCCTCTGCATTTTATTTTTAATGTGCTTTTTTGAAAATTTATATTGTTTGTCATTGTTTCTTTTTTCTCATATTTTTTTTTAGATTCTTTTTTTGGGGGAGGGGATTTTTTACCAATATTTTTGGGTCTCCTCTATTATTCTCTCTTACCATCGAATTTTTTATAGTAAAGTATTTAATATATTATAGAATTAACTGACATCTCTTTGTGTTATGTGTAGTTACTCTGGTGTAAAGTGGGTTTTTCTTCTATGTTACTATTAGTGTTTTAGTGTTTTTTGTTGTGATTAGTGTATTGTGGTGCTTTGTTTTCTTATTTTATAGTGTTTATATTTTTTTGTGAGTTACTCTTTTTTTCTCCAGTATGTTACTATTGTGTATAGTATTGTGTTCTCCTTTACTTTTTTATCCTTGTTAAGGGGATTTAAAACTTTTTACTCCAATCGGTTAGGGTTAAAATTGAAGATACACGATTGTGGTGTCTTTATTTTTCTAAATAAATTTATAGGAGTAAAAAATTAAGATGTTTAACCCATTAAGCGTGTCAAGTAAATTCGCAATATGCGGATTACCAATACGACTAGACACATACAAACAATGCAGTTACAACTGCGAATACTGCTTTGCAAACAAAAGAATAATAGGACCAATCAAAGAAGACAATGTCAACATACCATGGCTACGTAACAAATTCCAAAAAGTATACGATGAACATGACATTAACAATAAAGACTTCCTAGAAGTCCTACTATCCAACCATATAACATTACATGCTGGAGGCCAATCAGATTGCTTCCAACCAAGAGAAAAACAAGAACAAAAAACCAAAGAAATAATCGAAATCTGCAATGAATACGACCAGCACATACTATTCAGCACAAAGACAGACCAGTTATATGATGTACCCTGCAATCCTGAATACCATACCTTCCAATTAAGCATAAGCAACATGGTGAATTACTTAGAGGATAACGTACCATCAATACATAACCGTATACTGTTTTTTGATGATTTAAAAGACCAGGGATACCTAGTAGGTATAAGGATACAACCATTCATACCTGAAGTAACTGAAGTCGAAGCTATAATAGATTGCTTTAGCGAAGCCGACCACTTCACAATCGAAGGACTAAAACTAGTGCCACAACAAATAGAACACAACAAAATACTACTAGAAGACATAGGCCTATCACGTGAAGACTTCAAACAAATGGGATTACTAAACCTATACCCAGAGATAAGATTATGGTATTATGCTCCATTAATTGAATACTTTGAAGATCATGGAATCAGCTACAGCATAGCCGACAACGACCTACACTACTTATCTAATAATAAATGCTGTTGCGGTGACGTACTTATACATAAACAAACAGATTTCCACAACACCTGCCTATTAAATGAAAAAGGCAAACACTACCAATTACACGACGTACTAGACAGGATAACTGATTATAAAGATTGCATATGCAAAGACCTATTCACCAGCAACCGCAGAAACGGATGCACCACAGTAGAAGAATTCTACCATGAACGATTCACTAAAAAAAGCAGCCCATTCAGTCCACGATTCCAATACTATGAAGACTACCAACAAAGCAAACTAGACAATTACACTAATGGGGTGGGCTTATGAGCATGCTCTACATTATCATCAAATACCATGATATCTATTATTTGAAAAATATGGAAACCCGTCAAATGTACAACCTCAGCCAAGTCGAAGACCTCAGAATAATACGGGACATTATAAACTTATACCATGAAGAATTAGTACCCTATCAAATAAGAGAACAGAAAATCCTCGACATACTACTAAACCATGAAACCGCACTTGATGAAGATAAGGTGGAGGATTAAATTATGTCTTTTGAAACTATAAAAATCACAGACATAGTGCCTGCACCATATAATCCACGAACCATAACAGACACCGAAATGGAGAAACTGGAAAATAGCTTATCCACCTTTGGATTAGTAGATCCCATAGTAATCAACCTACAGAATAATCATATAATAGGTGGACATCAAAGATTCGATGCATTATTAAATCAGGCCATCAAAAAAGATGATCTCGAAGAATTAAACTTAATCCGTTTAGGTGATATTGGTTGGGTATTCACTGATACCGATTTAAAAATCGAATCACTGGAGCATGAAAAAGCATTAAACATTGCATTAAACAAGATAAACGGTGAATGGGACATTGATAAACTAGGGGAAATATTCAATGATTTAACATTAAATGATTTCAACTTAGAATTAACAGGATTTAGTAATATTGAACTTGAAGATTTAAACATTAACCTCACAGAATCCTTAAACGAAAACACATTAGATGTAATTGAAGATGATTATGCTGATGATGAAGATGAAATAGAAATACGTGTAAAACGTGGTGAAATATACCAACTAGACCAACACCGTTTAATGTGCGGAGACAGCACCAGTAATGACCTTGAAAAACTAATGGATAATAATAAAGCCGATATGGTATTCACCGACCCACCTTACCTAATGGGATTCACAGGTAACGTACACGCCGACGGAAGCAAAAGCTTCAACGCAAAACATGGTAGCATTAAAAACGATAAAATGTCACGTGAAGACGGAGACAAATTCATCCTAAAAATATTCACACAAATAATGAACTATAATCGTGGAGCATACTATGTTTGCTTCTACCGTCTCGGATTAGATTATATCTTCAGAGCACTCGACCAATTAAATAATCATTATAAAGCATTAATCATCTGGAACAAAGGCAACCACACACTAAGCAACAGTGACTATATGAGCCGATACGAACCTATTGTCTACGGATGGTTCGATGAACACAATTTCTATGGAGACCGAAGCAACTTCGACATATGGGACATAAAAAGAACCAGTAAAAACACATTACACCCCACAATGAAACCCCTAGAACTATGCAGCAAAGCCATACAAAACAGTTCACAACCTGATGATATAGTATTAGATTTATTCGGCGGAAGCGGTTCAACACTAATAGCTTGTGAACAATTACAACGCAAATGCTACACCATGGAACTAGATGAAAAATACTGCACAGTAATACTAAACAGATGGGAAGAGTACACTGGTAAAAAAGCAACCTTAATAAATGGATAAAAAAGGAAGATTTGCGAGTATTAGATTAATAATCCCCTTTTTTTATCCACAATCACCTAAGAGTAAACAAGTTTACCCTTCAACATACACTCTCACCACTAAAAAAATACTATATAAACTTTATTATAAGTAACGGATAAACCAACGAGTCTTAATCTAATACTCCTCCACAAAACAACCGTTTAAAATAATGGAGGGAAATATTAAAATGACTTTTGAAAAAATACGAATCACAGACATAACTCCGGCACATTATAATCCAAGACAAATAAACAACACGCAAAAAACACAACTACGAAACAGCCTAGAAACATTCGGATTAGTGGATCCAATAATAATTAACTTACAGAATAATACAATAATCGGAGGACACCAAAGATACGATGCAATACTAGACCAATACATGGAAAAAGGTGAATTCACACCAGACCTAAATCTCATACGACTAGGAGATATAGGATGGGTATTCACCGACACGGATATAAAAATAGAATCAGAGGAACACGAAAAAGCATTAAACATAGCATTAAACAAAATACAGGGAGAATGGGACACCAGTAAACTAGAAGAAATATTCAAAGACTTAACATTAAACGGATTCGATACAGAATTAACCGGATTTACTAATGTAGAAATAAGTGAATTAGAAATAGAACAAATCAACCTAGAAGAAACACTTGAAGATGAAATAACAGAGGACGAATACGAACCTGAACCCGAACTTGAAGTAACAGTTAAACAAGGCGACATATACCAACTCGGACAGCACCGCTTAATGTGTGGAGACAGTACAATAAAAAAGGATATCAAAAAATTAGTCAACGGGAACACCATAGATATGATATTCACAGATCCACCATACGGAATGAGTGCCGTCTCAAAATCAGGCGTGTTAAGTGAAAAATATAAAACAGATATCTTAAACGATGACTCCACAGACGTAGCTATAAAATCATTTAACCTAGCTAATGAAATGTTCCCTAATATTACACATATATGGTTCGGAGCTAACTACTACTGCACATCAGACATGGCCAATGAATGCTGGATAATCTGGGATAAAAACAACGGTGCTTCAGACCAAACCGATTGCGAATTAGCCTACACTAATTTTAGAAGCGCAGCAAGAATGTTCACAATGGCAAGTGAAAAGAAAAATCGTGTACATCCAACACAAAAACCAATACGATTATACGAAGCCATATTCCAGAAATTCCAAAACAAAGGAACATTCAACAATATCTTAGACTTATTCGGTGGTGGGGGCAGCACATTAATCTATGCTGAACAAACACATCGAACCTGCTACATGATGGAATTAGACCCTTATTATTGTCAAGTGATAATTAATAGATGGGAAAATCTAACTGGAGAAAAAGCAATAAAATTATAAAAAAATTTTTTTTAAGAGTATTGGTTTAATACTCACTGATTTTGAGGAGTAATTATACTTGTTTTGCTAATATTACTCTTCATTAATGACTCTGACCATAAAAAAACACTATTTATACTTTTCGCTTATTATCGGAGATTCTTACAATTATTAAACCAATACTCATTAGTTTATTGGAGGATTACAGTAGGTATTATAACAATACTCACAAAAAAAATAGAAAAAAAACAACACTGTATATTACTACGGAAAATATACGGGCAGTATATATATTCAAGCAATTTCAGGTTCTCTGAATGATACTGTAAATATTGAAGATTGTTATAGGTATGACCCTGCATCATCTGACAAGACAAGCAGTTATGGTTCTCCAATCGTTTATCGTGGAAGTGGAAGTGGACAATTGAATTATAATTCCAGTAATGGTTATTATGGTACAATTAGTGGAAATAACGAAGTAATGATACCATTATCCGAAATAACTGGACACGATAATATAACTATCGAATTCGATGCAAAAATGACTGGAAGTGGTCAATATAAAGGTATTGCAGGTATTTGTGCCTATGAAGACAATAATAATTACAGTAGAATGTCTTGTCATGGATTAAAAATTGCACAGAGAGTATCTATTAATGGAACTGCAACAGAGGAAGAGTCTAATTTAGATAATAGTTTCTCCACAAACGATGTATTGCATTTCAAATTCACAGTATCCAATAATCAGATAATTGAAGAAGTTACAAAAGGCACTACCAGTATTGGAACACGAACAATCAGTTATACTCCAACAAACAATACGAAATATGGTATTGCATTAGTATGGAATAATGATTGGGTAAAAGACACATTCTTGAAGAATATTAAGGTTAAACCATTATAATGGTTTAATCTCTATATTCTTTATTCCAATTCCCCAGTTAGAGTATGTTCTTAAACTAACTCCTTGCCTATTTGAATTTATTGGGAAGGTGTCTTTTAAAGTGTTATTGACATAAACTGCAACTTGATTATTCTCATAATGGAATTTAACCTTAGCTCCAACACTTATTTTAGTATAAGTCTTACGAGTTGAAATATTATCTAATGTTTCGATAATCAAATAATTAGTATTCTGAATAAGTGAAACTCCTTCGATTACAATCCCTGCAGTATACTCAGAAGTACCATAATTCAAGTAAGTTATTTCTGCTTCAAACTCATATTTTGATGGTAGATTGATGTTTAAAGGAGAATATGCTTCTGTTGTAGTATTTCCTTGTATTTTCAATCCGTATGTGGAGTCAAATGTTGCAGTTGTTTGACTTTGAATACTCCAATGTCCTTTGTCTGTTGCACCAGTGTCATAATACCATAAATCTTTAATGTTAATAGGATTACTTGAAATATTGCTTGAAGATGCTTGAATATATATGCTGTTCGTATATTTTCCGTAGTAATGTATCTTTTAATTTTTCACGTATAAATCAGTCAGAAACATACAGTATTCAAGATTGTACTTACTATTGGGATTGCCTCTCTGATGATGGGCATTGGACTTGGGGCAATGTTGCTCATTCATTCAGTAGTAATGGAGTAACAACCTCACGAAGTTCAGGTACTGGTGCAGTTTGTGCATACTCCGATATAACATTACCAACCAATTTTGAATGCGAATTTACTTGGAATGGAGGAACAGCATACTCCATTTGTGTAAATGCCGGGGGAGGAGGTATTGAGAAACCAATCGGTCAAAACCAAACTTGGTATTATCTTCGTGAATGTGCAAATGCATCTGCCAATGCTCAAACAGTTAATGAGAATGCAACAAGTGGAGATGTCTTTAAAATCAAAAGAGATAATGGAATATTATACTTTTACAGAAACAATGTACAAGTCGCAAGTATAACTCCATCAAATCCGAATTATGACAAATTAGAATTAACTGCATTCTCATCAAATAGGAACAGTACACTCAAAGACATCAAAGTTAAACCATTATAAAGTTTTAACTTGTAAATTCTTAAATCTTCCTCCACCAGTTGTAGCCCAACTTGCTTCTACTCCTATTTTAGAATGAGTAGATGGGATATCATAGGATTTTTCTAATACTTTACTGTTATCTTTGTATACTTCCAAAGATATTGAAGTTTCAGAGATTATAAACTTACAATGAACCCAGTTATTAACTAAACTGCTTGTAGTAGTAGTGTATGCTTCAGAATATGTTCCATTTACCTTTTTATAGAACCATATCTTCATATGGTCTACTTTTAATCCCCCCCAATTGTCATTGTCTTGATAAACATCAATCCCCATATTACTATCAGATGATAATGGATAATAATCTAATTCGATTTGTAATGTATCGGTATTGTTATCAAGTGCAGAAATTGGAATCATTGATTGAGAAGCCCCTACTGTTGGAGCAATTGTGTAATACCCATTACTATTCCAAGTTAGTATTGATGCTCCATTGTTTCTTAATGGGATACTTGAAGCGAAATGACTACTTGACTTATCAGATGTTGCATCATCATTAAGGAATAAGTCAAGAATACTGTATGTTTCTGACTGAATTATACGATCACTAGAAAAAGCTTGAATATATAAATTACCCGTACCTTTTCCGTAGTAACGTATATTATTACTTTTTCCTCATATTCCTCATACAAACATTCGTTATTCAGGATAAATTGTTCTATGATAACCAGTCAAGTAACAAGGTTTCAATGTATGCTTCAAGGTTGAATGCTACTGGAACATATGTTGCAAATGAATATATCCAAATCAGTAATAATACTGGGGATTTCAGAGGATTATCTCCTTATGAATTATCCACAAGTGATAACTGGGTAATGGAAGCCGACATTATGCAAACAAATGACAGTAACAGACAATATAAAGGATTCTACATTTTAAGAACCGATGACAGTTCAAGATGGAGTTGGTTAATCCAATATAGCAATTCTCATGTTTTCTATGTCAAAGATACTGGAACAATCGCTACTTCTCAAAGTGGTAGTTCAATAAACACTTGGTATCACTTTAAACTACAATTAGAGAATGGTGTATTCTATTACGAAGTAACTGACACAAGCGATAATGTTTTATTCAGTCATACTTGGACTCTTGACTCTTATTATCAAAATAAAACAATCAGAGCATACATTTTTGCTTATGACTCATCAAATACAGTCAGATTTAAGAATGTATCAGTTAGCAAGTTATAATGGTTTGAGTTTTAAATCTTTTATTTTGAATGGTCTGTTCTGTGCTACTGCAAAACCAAATTTTAAAGGAAGAGATGTAGTATACTCTAAATCAAATAATAATACATCGTTTTCATAAAATTCTACCTTGTTAGTTAAGAAATCTAATCGATAAATAGCACCTTTAACAAACGAATGAGAGAATGTATGAGTTGTACCTCCATATATTCCATAGGTGATAACCCCATTTTGTTGGCTCATACTTACTGTTCGTGTATTATTACTATCCCATATATACATTAAAGGAGTAGGAACATTTGTTTGAGGAGTATAATCCACTAATGTAAATTCCATTGAACAAGGAGTTGTCATTTCAGTATTACAGTAAGCATCTTTAAATTGAGATGCAGAACAGTACATACCATTCGCATCATAGGATACCGACATTCCACTTAGAATAGTCCATCTTGACTGATGAGCATTTGAAGTCAAAGGTTGATAATCAGAACAATCAAGAACAACGAATGTTTGTATGAGATTCATACATTTTGTTTTTATATAAATATCCCCCGCACCTTGTCCGTAGTAATATACGGTGGCATTTCCTGAAGAGTCAGTATTTCCGGTTAATGTTTCAACTAGTGAGTCATCGCTTTGTTTTCTTACTTCAAAAATTATTTCTTTATTATTTTTATCTGCGGAGTTTAATGTTGCTGTTAATGTTGCATATTCGTTGTCTGCGTAGCTTAAAATATCCTTGTCACTAGTTAGCTCTAATGTACTATTTACGTCCACGTTGATGTTGTTTGAGTTTGCACTGTTGAAATTATCAGTTCCACTGAAAACTGCGGATAAATTTAATGCGGTGTCGCAATCAGCTGCAACTGGTGTGTATAATAATGTTGCTACTCCATTGTTATCAGTTATACTGGTTCCTATTATGGTTCCTCCTTTTTTGAAGGTAATTGTTGCTCCTGTGATTTCGCCTGTTTTCAAATCGACGTCAGAAGCTCCTTCATAGCTAGCCATTAGCGTAGCGCTTAATAAAATAGATCCCCCATAATCGACACTAGGTTCAGCACTATTTATTGTTAATGATATGTCTAAGTTAATATTTGTGGATGGTTCTATGTCAGGTATTCTGTTTATTAATCCTAGTAATCCTGTGGTTGGATTGAATTGTGCATCGAGTACTCCTTTGGCTTGAAGATTATATTCTAACTGGTCGATTACTTCTTGTTGTGCGCCTTCGATTGTGTTTAGATTATTTGTCATGAAATTTAATCTCCCTTTTTTTTTATTCTTGAGTACCTACAAGAAATTGTATTACGTTTCCTATTCTTGTGTTGATTGCACTATTTATTTGTGATTGTGTGCTGTTGGCACTTGTTCCTAAATTAGCGTATGCTGTGTCATCAATTAACTCATCACTATCATGAGTATGGCTACTGTTTGCTTTACCATTTAATGAGGTATCTATCTCATTTTTTGTATATGTCCATTGTTTTACTAATGTTTTAACATGATTGTATAATGTGGAAATATCATTTGTCATTATTATTCTTCCTCTTTTTTGATAATTATTATAAAGAGAACCCTAACAATATTATATTTAAATAAGGATTCTGTCATTATTATCTCTTACCATTGAAAAATAATATCCTTAGATTACTTGAAACTTACATAGTAAATTCAGTGATAATGCCTATATTCTCTTTATAAGACTTATAAACGAATATTAATAAGTTAAATAATATTTTAATCAAACATTTCATTTACAATAGCTGTAATAACACTAGTAGTCACGGCGTTGCCACAGCACTTATACCTTTGAGTATCAGATATTAATTCCCCATCTGCACCATACTTAGTCCAGTTCGTAGGAAATGCCTGAAGTCTCTCGCATTCTATTGGTGTTAATTTCCGTATACGATAACCATCATATACTCCATGTTTGTCTGTTGCTGTTAAAGTGAAAGAGGGTTCGCCATCTTCTTTCATCCGTCTGCCATTTTGTCTTTTATTAATACGTTCTGGAGTTAAAACTGGTTGGGCAATTTTGACTGGATCTTTATAATCTCTTGCACATAGTGTTCTAGAAATTCCTTTAGTGGAAAATACATCTCCGTTATGATGGCCTGTAGGACTAACATTTCCAATTTTATCTATTTTATATAATCCAGTTTTACCTCCTTGACCTCCACCATTGGCGGATAAACAAGTTGCTAATCCGTTTATATCATAAATTGTTTGTGCTTGAGCTTTATTATTTAATTTTATCAATTTTCCATTAACCTCTTTGCTATTTCTGGTTTGATGTAATATTTCTCGTCCACATTTTCCTCTAAGATATCCTTTAATAAACACTCGTTCTCTGTTCTGTGGAACTCCATAGTTTTTGGAATTATAAATACCCCATGATACATCATACCGTAATTCATTGAGGATTTCAAGTATTGTCTGGAAAGTTTTTCCTTTGTCATGACTAAGTAAACCTTTAACATTTTCGAGTAGAAAATATCTTGGTTTTTTGTCTCGGAGAACCCGTGCGATTTCAAAAAATAATGTACCTCGGGTGTCATCGAATCCTTTTCTTTTTCCAGCAATACTGAAAGCTTGGCAAGGAAATCCTCCAACGAGGAAGTCGAAGTCAGGTAATTCTTTTGTGTTGATTTGAGTTGCATCTCCGTAGTTGTGGTGGTTTGGAAAATGTCTAGTGTAGATTGATATTGCATATTTGTCAATTTCTGAGTATCCGCATATGTTGAATTCATGTTTTGATTGTTGTAATCCATATTCAAAACCTCCAATTCCGGAGAACATTGAAAATACGTTCATTTTAATATTATTCTCCTTCTATTTTTGTTTTTGGAGTGTTTGTGAGTATTGTTATAAGATTTGGTGTTTTATCCTGGTGTGGTGGGGGTTAGTGTTTTTTCTTTTTTTATTTTATTTTTTGGGTTTAGTACCAAAAGGTTTATATACTATAACTTACAAACTTATATTCAAGAATACAAAAGTATTCAAATAAAAAACCCAAAGATAAAAAAACGAGATGATAAACATGGCATACAACTTTGAAAACAAAATCGCAAAAACTGATGACGACGTAAAACTATACCTCGACGAAGGAATGCACTTCGAAGCATGGACAATGATAATCCGCCACTGGACAGGAAACTTCGACGATCTCTGGGAAAAACTCGAACAAGAATTCATGAAAAAATCAACACCATTAACCGAAGATGAAATCGAATCACTCGACTACGAATTCCACGAATACAGAAAAAAAGCAGAAACCGAAGCATGGGCAGTAGAACAACTCGGGGGGGGGAATTAAACCCTAACACCTCAACATTAATGGAGGCATAATAATGATTGAAATAGAATTAAAAGACTACGACGAATACGACAAACTAGAACTACCACCACTCGGAGTAGTATTTGCAGCACTAAAAAAATACTATCCACAAATCGTAGAAGACACAATCACAGAAATCAAAGAAAGATGCGACCTCGAAGGCATAAAATACAATAGCATATTCGACATAGTATCATGGGCAGAACTAATCGAATACATCGACGAAAACATCCCTGAAGAAATGCTCATAAACTACTACGTAAAAGATAGTTGTGGAACTCAAAAAGGCACAGACTACTATGTAATAGCTAATGGTTATCAATTCATAAGTGAGGCAGAATAATGGTTTGTCAAGACTGCACAATTTGTGAAAAAGAAATTGATGGAAGCTTATGTTTATATACAGAAAGAGACTGCTACGATATGTGTACTTTCTGTATGGAACATGATTACTGTAAATATGAATGATAAATGAGAGGAATTATTATGACCTGTGGGATTTACAAAATAACCAATACCTTAAATGGTAAATCATATATTGGTGCCTCTGGCAATATTGAAAGAAGATTTATGGTTCATAGATCTAAAGGTGAAGGCCGTATTAATAAAATTATTCATAAATATGGCTTAGAAAATTTTACATTTACCATATTAGAGGAATGTTTAAAAGAAGATTTGCGTGAAAGAGAAAAATACTATGTGGCATTATATGACTCATATTATAATGGATATAATCTTTCAAAAGGAGGAGAAACTAACTATAATACTACAGGATATGTTAATGTAGCTAAGTCTAAAACTAATGATAATGAGTTAGGATACACTTTTGTTTATAATTATTCCAAAAATGGTAAAAGATATGGAATAACCTGTGCTGATTTAAAAATTCTTGAAAAAAAAGTAAAAAATCAAAGATTACCTTGGAAAATATTAGATAAAACTATAGCTGAAAACACTCTCAAGAATAATCAGAATGATTTACTTGATACTAATTATACTCCTAATATTGGAAACACTACTGGATTTTATAATGTTTCCAAAGTTAAAGGAAGTAATTATAGGTATCATTATAATGATGATAATGTTAAAAAGGTGATTGCAAGTGTGGATATTCTACTATTAAAAAAGAAAGTCAAGGAATTAGGGATGCCTTGGAAAATAATTAATGACGAAGCAGCTTTAAAAACAATTAAAGAAAGTGAAGAATATAATTATTACTCTCCTAATCAACGACGTTCTATATCTGTAAATACTACTGGTTTTTATCGTGTGACTATGGATAAAGATGAAACTTGTAATCAGGGGTTTACATATACTTATCAATATTATGATGGTGAAAAAAGGAGAAAAATATCTAGTGTAGATATCTTAAAATTAGAACAGAAAGTTAAGTCTAAAGGCCTGCCTTGGAAGATTATTGATGAAGAAAATGCATTTGCAAATATAGATTACTGTTCAAAAAATAGTTATAATGACTCAGATAATAAAACTGGATTTTACAATGTATACATAGTTAAGAATGAAAAATATATTAAGGGATATTATTATGAATATGGAATTACAAAAAAGGGGAGAACTATTAGAATTTCATCTGTGGATTTAATGAAATTAAAACAGAAAGTCGAATCAAAAGGATTAATTTGGAAGATTATTGATGAAGAAAAAGCTAAAATAATACTTGAAAAGGAGGGAATTAAAAATGATGAGATATGAACAAGAAATCTTTGGAAGCATGGACGGTTATATTTTAGCAACAGATGCTGATCCACAAACTGTTAAGGTTGGAGATGAAGTAACTCTAGTAAATCGTAATTGCGAGTTTGAGTATGATAATATAACTGGAAACTTCCAGAAAAATTTAATGTATTATATTATCTGTGATTTAGAATTCGTGGAATCTGACTTATCCGAGTATGAGCCAAGTAAAAGCAATAATGGCGGAGCCTATGCTTTTGCTACTTGTAGAATTAAGAAAATTAAAGATATAAACTACTAAATCGGGAGGGGATAATAGATGGTGTCTGCTGAATTAACTAATGACTTGAAAAATGGTTTATCATTAGAAGAAGCATTAGTGAAACATAATACTAGCTTAAAGGAAATCTTCAAAGATGTTAATAATTATCCTATAAAAAGAGAGGAAAGAACTCCACGGACTGAAGAATGGAAATATATTCAGTATACAAGGAATCATACTTACCGTATAATTAAAGGTAAACATCGATTAAGCTATGGAACATATAAAACTTTTGAAGATGCCAAGAAAGTACGTGAAGAATTAATAAAATGTAACTGGGATAAAAAACAACTGGACAATATATTGTCCAGGAATAATATTAGATCTCAAAGAAAAAACAAAGCGAATAGGAGGATAAAATGACCGGAAAAATAATGGGGGAATGGGAAATCAATAGTGATGTGAATGTTAAACACTCAGCTATTAAATGTAATCATGGAGGATTATGTGCATATCCCTTCTGCGAACATAAACTAGACTGCACAGGGAATAGTGAACCTACTAAAGAAATTCCATTAAATGGGGAGGAGGTGAAAAAATTGACTGGAGTAAAACAATACTTCGATTACCAAGAAGAACTAAACAATTTAAAACATAAACTAACTAAAATCGAAACTGCGCAAAAAGAAATATATGATAATATCAAAACTGATATTACCTCAATATTTATAGCATATGATTACAGTGATCTTGATTTCAAAATTAAATTAACACCTGATGGGATCCGTATAGAATTGCAGGTGAAAATTTATAATGATTATGAAATCGTTCATCAAATTAATACTAAATTATTCCGCAGCCTTGATGATTTAATGGGGATGCCTGGTAAAATGAATATTCAAGGTGAGCGAAAAGTAGCTGGAAATAATGTATATACAATTGAGTTAACCTACGAATTATAAATAAAAAAAGAAACATAAAAAAAGAATAAGGAGAATGGTGAAAAAGATGATTGCTTGTAATGGATTATCATATTTTCAAACAATTATAATAATGGAGGTAGAATAGTATGCCGAATTGGATTGTTAACATATTAAATGTTAGTGGTACTTTTAATAGTGAAACTGGTAGGGAAGATGTAGTTGCTTTTCTTAAAAAACACTTGCATACTCGTACCTATGATCATAATACTGGTGAAGTTGAGACATTTTTCGATTTCAATACAATAATTCCTGCACCTGATAAGGAATGGGAATATGTTCCAAAACAATTAAGATTGGGGAAAGGTCCTCAACCAAATATTGCATGGAGACGTAAAAATTGGCATTGTAAATGGAATAGTTTAGGTAATCAGAATTTTGATTATCAACAGATACTCGCAGGTAATAAAGGAGTAAGTGGAGAGATACAAATTGTATTTCGTACAGCGTGGAGTCCTCCATTACCTGTGTTAAAAAAGTTAATATTAATGCATCCTGAGTTAGATATAACCTGTGATTATTATAGTCTGGAATCAATGATTGCAGGATATATTGGTAAGGATGTATTTGATAAGGACATTATTGTTCATGAACAATTTAAAATTGATGTGAATTGCAAATATGAAGAACTCTAAAAAAAAGGATGGGGGAAATTTTTTATGGTTAAAAAAGAAGATAGGCCTAACATATCATTCAGGGTCGAAAAAGATTTTTTCAATGAAATAAATAAAAAAGCTGAAGAATTAGACATAACAAGAAGTGAATTACTACAACATTTAGTTTATAATATCCTTAAATATCCGGTAACTGATAAACCATTCAAAACAACAACAGTAGGTAAATTAAGGGAAATACTTGAACCTTTACCTTCAGAGTTGCCGTTAATAGCTTATACAAATGAGGAGGATTATGCTATTAATGAATTATCATTATTCAATCTTATTGGTGGTTTGAAACTGGAAAAATTAGATAAACCAATAACTAAAACTGAATGTGACATGGATGACTTATTAAAGGAGTAAAAATATGGTTGATAATATTAGGGGAGTGGAAGTTGATTCCACTCGCAGCCATGATAACCATGTTTACATAATAATTGATGAGGAAGAATACTCTGATACTTTCAGTCAAGTAGGCATAATTAACTTCATGGAATTAAGTAAACCAGATGATTTAATCACTTTTTACTGTGTTGGTGATGGAGATTATTTCACAGCTAAAGAATTCCGAACAGCATATGGATATGATAATGGATTTTTTGAAAATATTGAACCTGAAGCAAAGGAGTCTATTAAATGGTATAAAGATCATGCTGAAGAATTATTAGGTATTATGGATTGGCAGGATATTGTATTCCAATTATTAGATGACCCTATGATAAAGTCATGTGGTTGTGATGGATTACTTGATGCTAATCGTGTATTAACTGGATTACTGGGTATGAGTGAAATAATGCACTCCTCTGAATATTTCAATAATGCTTTCATATTAGAGGCATTGAATGCAAGTATAAATGCAAGGAATCGTTACTGTTCTTTGAATGGTGCAGCGGAATTACCCTTGGTAAAATGGGAAAATTATAATTTTGTATGGGAAGGAAGCAACAATGACTAATAAAATGACTAATGAAGATTTTAATGAATTCTGTGATTTAAGACAAGATATTATGGAACATAAAAGTGTTAGTTTTTATGAAGCAACAGTAATGGCTAGTAATTTTTTCGTTAAAGGTATTAAACCTAAGACTAAAGAGTTTGATGAAGAAATGCGAAATGTTAAAACATTATGGGAGGACTAAAATATGGGTATGGATCATTGGATAGAATATAATTATATTGATGAGGATGGAGATGAGGTATCCTATGAGATTGTTGAATGGCGTAAACAATACTGGATTAATACTGTGATTTGTAATTACCTTGGAGATGATAATAGTGGTGTGCATACTATTCTTTTAGAGGATATTATTGCATTAAGAAATTACTTCCAATTATGTATTGATAATCCTAAATTGATAAGTATCTGTGAGACTAGGTATGCTCCTTTTGTTGATACTTTAGTTATGAGTGTTAATGAGATTAATAATTTTTTAAGAGAATTCGGTACTAAGGATTTAACTGGGGAATTTAAATATATAGTAAGTGTATAAAAAAAAGGGGTGAATAAATGTATGGGACTATTTAATAGAAATAAAAAAACACCTGAAGAAGAATATCAGGAACAGTATAATAATTATTTGGCTCAAATCAAAGCGGCTAATTATATTGTGCGGTTAGATTTTGCAATTGGTCAGTATGGTAATGAGGATATTGTTGCAGGTGCTATGATTGGATCTACAGGTAAATATTTGATGATGAACAAGTATGGTGATTTGAAGTGGGATACTACAACATTAGCTATATTAACTGATGGTGTTGAAATACATTATAATGGTGCAGGCATATTATATACTGATATACTTGATGTTCAATTTGGTGAGACTAGTGGTTTTTTAAATGTTGAAAAACAGTTGATTCTGGTTACTCGTCAAGGAAATTATATTTTTAAAAGCAATAATGTTTTCATTGATGTTGTTGCTAGTTTTATTGTAGGTAATCGTGAACGTTATAATGGATGGGTTAATGATGGTTTAATTAGTCCTGGTGAAAATTTACCTCAAGAGGATTGGGATAAGTTAATCATGGGTGAACCATTAAATCGTGAAAAAAAGGATAATACTAATAATGATAATGCTGCTAAGGTGGATCGTGTTCTTCGTGCTGCTGAATTGCATGAACGTGGTTTATTATCTGATGAGGAATTCATGGATATTAAGAATAAATTCCTCAAACAAGATAATACTGGTACTAATTTTTGTCCTTCATGTGGTGCAGAAATACAGGATGGTCAACGTTTCTGTACTAACTGCGGACATGAAATAACTTCAGAATAAAAAGATATTATTCTTTTTTTCTTCTCTTTTTTTTTAGTCTATATTATCGAATATACTATAATCCAACACGCTGTTTCTTGTTTCAGGGTATTTTTTAACTAGGGATTTTAATAGGTTGGTTGTTAAGTGGTTGTCATTCATTTTTTCGAGTTGATGGATTATAGTGTAACATTCTTCTAATTTGGTATTTTCATTTATCATTATGTATCACCTATATTTTATTTTTATATATTTAGGTATGATAGGTTTTATGAGAGAGAGCATTTGAGAAGTAATATTTTTTTTTGATTGGTCAAGGTGTATAATGAAGAAGACCTATATCAGGGATTTCTTCAAATTTTTGGGAGTTTCTGAAAAATTCTTTTTTTTAGGATTTTTCATTAAAAATTTATTTTTTTAATGCTAATATTTTTCTATTTTTTTGGGTTATTTGTGAGGAGGAATTAAATCTCACAAATCTATTTTTTTTAAAACTAGTTTTAATTAGGAGAATTGATATACTATGGTAGAATCATATCGAGTAAAAAGTAAACTGACCACTGCAATTGGTGCAATATGTACTATAATCTCTGTTTTAGGTGTTAGCCAGTTAGAGGCTTTGTTCCCTGAGTATGGGAAATTCATCCCTGCATTAGTGGCTTTAGCTACTTGGTATTCTTCACAAGTGACAGAGGATAAAAGAGTAGAAGTTGCCGAACAATTAGTTCACGAACAATATGAGGATAGTTCAACTGACCCTGAAAATGTTGTAGTTAATCTCACATTAGATGGTGAAGAAGTAGTTTCAAATAGTAATATTGAATTTGATGAACCTGTTAATGTTGATGATGAATCCTCTGAAGATTTTGCTGATGAGGAAGAAGAATGAATTCAGATTGGACATGTATTTATGAGGAACGTTTGAGTGGTCTTGAAGCGGATGTTGCTGAGTTGAAAGCTCGTTTGGATAGTAAAAAAGAGGATATTCAGGGTATTAATAAGGAATTATTATATGATCGTCAGCAACAAACGGAATTAATTGAGAAAGTAGCGAAGGTTGTAACTCTTATAGAGGAATCTCAAAAACAGAGGACTGCAAATAATAAAAAGTTAGATGATTTGGAAAAGAAGATTGATAAATTGCAAACTGAACTTACTAATAATAAGCAGGATATGGTTGCTTTGTCTAGTAGTTTGAGTAGTTTCCGTAATACTATGATTGGTTTGATTCCGGTTATTAGTATTTGTGTTACTGTTGCTTTGCATTTCTTACCATTCTAAAAATAAAATAAATCTTTTTTTTCTTTTATCTATATTTTTTTTAAGATTAAAACAATAAAATATTTATATTAGATTAGTATATATTAATTATTATCATTGTGGTTAAAAAATCATACATGGGGAAAAAACGGGAGAAAAAAGAATATTGTTAATTATTGCCATAATTAATTCATCATACAAGTCGTCATTTTATATCATCAAATTATGAAATTTTTTTCAATCATTTTTTAATCTCCAAAATTAAATTATAATAAAAAGAAAACAAAAAAAACAGTCAAAAATAAGAATCAAGGGAAAAAATTTATGTTATTATTCTTTTTTTTCCATCTGTTTCATGTTTTCCCATTTATCCTTTTTTTTTAACCACAATATTTTTTTTAAAACATTTCACTAACCGAAACCTTTATATACTATTATAGAATTAACTTACATCCCATTTCAAAAAAACACTAAAAAAACAAAACACTATATAAACCACCAAAATAAAAAAACACTAAACACCAGTCAAAAAAACACTATATAAACCATTAAAAACACTAAAAAAACACTATAATCCATTTAATATAAATACTAATCCTTACCAATAAACACTAAAAAAACACCAACAAAAATAATACCTGCGCCATCTACCCAATATCCATAAAATAATAGGGTGAATGGTAAAGGTTAATAATGAATAAGAGGCAAAAATTACTTTTTTTCTTATAAAAAAATTTTTTTTCAGGATTTAAAAAAAGAACATAATTTTCATATGAAAATAAAAAAAACATTGTTTCTGATTTTTTTATATATTTTTTTAAATTAAATAAGAAGAAATATTTTTTAAAATCATCTCGTCTAAAAAAAATAATAAATAATTTGGGTTATTCTATACTTTTTTTTAAATCCCATAATAGAAAAAAATGCAATTTTTTCCTTTTATTATTCGAAAAATTTCATAATAATATCTTATTTTTAATATTATCGAAGCTGAGGATTAGTGGTACTATATGAAAGAGAGGCAAAAACATATTGACGCATTCCAATACTTTTTCACATTACTTGAAAAAGGACACACTCCAACAGATTCAGTGAAAACAACAGCTGAACACTGCGGAGTAATACCAAGAACAGTCTGGAAATGGTACAAAGAATTCGACTGGGATGGTCGTGCCGAAATAAAACGTAAAAAAATCGTTGAAGAAATGGAGAAAGAAGAAATAAAAACATTAGCACAAAACCGCTTAAACTATTTGAATATTCTCCACAAACTACTTGATGATCTTATAAAAGAAGGCTTTCCTATCAAAATAGAATCCATCAAAGACTTGGACTTAGTATATAAAAACTGCTTATTATTACAAAATGCCCCAACTGAAGTTACCAAAAACAGTAATGTTAATGTTAACATGGGTGTTGAAGAATTCGATGAAGAATTAATTGATAAAATAATAGCTGAAGAAATGCAAGCTGAAGCTGAACTTAAACAGGAATTACTTGAAAAATTCCAAAATGATTCAGATTCAGAGGATATGGAATATGATGAAGAATGACTTCCAGTATCAATAAAAAAGAGAAAGTTAAACATGACCTCTATTATTTTTACCGATACTTCATAGCATCTAATTATTCTGATAGTGTACCTGCACCACACATTAAAAAACTAGCAGGTAAACTAATGCAAGTTTATCGTGGTCAATGCAAATCAAGACTAGCAGTATCAATGCCACCCCGCCATAGTAAGTCATCCATGGTTACTTTGGCTTATCCTTTATGGTTAATATTCCAGAATCCGGATTTGAAAATACTGATTGTTAATAATAGTAGTTCTTTATCTGAGAAATTTGGTATTCAAATAAGAGAACATGTTAAAAAGATAGGACCAATATTTGGAATTTACCTATCTGATGTAAAGCATAGTTCTACTCATATTATGTTCTCCAATAAAGATGGAGATTTATATGATGGAAATATTAGATTAGTAGGTGCTTCCGGCAGTATTACAGGTCAGGACGCAGATTACTTAATAATCGACGATCCATATTCTGGTTTCAACGATATAACGCCGACTTTATTACAGAAAAAAGTAGATTGGTTTGAAACAATCATCGAACAGCGTATTGAGCCGCACACCAAGTTTATTATACTGCATACTCGCTGGCATGCTCTTTCTGATGATACTCCCGTTTATACTTTTAATAAAGGATGGGTAACTCATGGAGAGTTAGAAGTTGGAGATAAACTGCATGGTATTAATGGTAATGTAAGTGTTGTGAAAGTTCATCCTAAATGTAGTATGGATAATTGTCTTGTTTTCAGTAATGGGGATAAAGTCATCTGCAATGATGAGCACATATGGAAATTCCATGATTATGAGAATAATATTACTAAATTATTTAAGACACATGAAATTTTCAATCGAAAACTTCGTGTCGGTAATTCATATTTAGCTAATTTTAAAATACCTTATAAAAATAAACTAATCAGTTTAATTGATTGTTATAAGATTAAACCAGTACAAGGAAACTGCATCACAGTAAATGCACCTGATGGTATGTATGTAGTTGGTGAAAACTTAACTCCAACTCATAATAGTAATGATTTGATTGGGCATTTTCATAAAGCAGACCCTAATAGTTATGAGTTTGTTGAATTTCCTGCATTGGATGAGTATAATCAACCATTATGGAAGCAACGATATACTACTGAAATTTTACTAAAGAAAAAAGAACAAGTTGGCGAGCGTGTTTTCCAATCTGTTTACCAACAACAACCTATAGATATGACTAGTGATTTCTTTAATTTAAAACATTTAAAATTCGGTTTCCCTGAAGAGTACACACAGGAAGCTGTAGCCCGTGCATGGGATATAGCTAGTAGTGATAATTTCACTGAAAACGATTTCACTGCTGGTGTGAAAATGGCAAGGTTCGGAGACCAAGCTGTAATCTTAGATTTGATTCATGGAAGATTCGGATCTAATACTAAAAGAATGATACAGAATACTGCTTTTATGGATACTCCCACAACTCATATTGTTATTGAGACTGGAGTTGCAGCAGCAGGCGAATTATTACACCAAGAATGGAAGAATCAGTTACCGGGTTTTTTTGTTGAAAGAGCTAAAGTATCTGGAGGAAAAAGTAAGGTTGACCGTGCCACTCCATTACAGAATGCAATTGAAGATGGTAAAGTATGGGTAGCTATTGAAGACGACCTTACAAGACAAGCATTCATTGATGAGTTAAGCACATTCCCCGCAGGGGAGCACGACGACATCACAGATGCCACTAGTCACGTATATAATTATTTGTTTATGAGTGAAGAAGATAAAAAAGAATACGATGCCAAATTAGGCGTAGTATTCCTTTAAAATTAATTAGATAAGGAATTGAAAATTATGGGTTTAAGAGATAGATTGCGAGGTATTCTACCAATTGTTCGCAGACCTGAATATAATAGTAATTATGCCACCTTCTTGTCTAATTATGGTTGGATTTTCAGCAATGCAAATAAAACCGTAGGAGACTACAGTTTATACGAGCAAGCTGAAAATAATGTTTATGTTTACCGAAGTATCGAAGTAATCAGCGATACTTTATTAATTAATGGTTTCAAGATTAACAATCCTGATGAGCAGGCAGTTAATTTTGAACGTACACAATACTTAACTAATATCTTCAACAATCCTCAAGGTTACACTTCAGAATTAACCTATGCCATGTTTCACAAACAATACATGAGAAGTTTCGAACTAACCGGTGATGCATTCATTGAAGTTAACTATGAAGAATTCACATGGGATGATGATGATTATTACAAAGTATTAAATGGTTTCCAGTTTATTCCACCGGAATTGTTAATGTGGTATGATGACACTAGTCAGTGGGGTTACAGGAATAATCCTAGTATCCGTTATGAACCTGATGAGTTAATCCATATTTATGAACCAGAGATTAAATTAAGGAAACTGAAATATGGTATATCTAAACTGGATAAAATCAGATTACCTTTACTTATGATGTGGAGTGGATTATCTCATAATAAAGATTTACTTGACAATGACGGTATAGATCCACGTGCAATATTAAGTTTCGATAAAGAAGTTAGTAATGAAACCTTTGAAAACGAATTAAGTCGTCTTGCTGAGATGAGTAAGTTACGTAAGAAAGGTGGAACTTTAGCTGTTAAAGGAGCAAGTTTCCAATCCTCTACTATTACTAATCAGGATATGGATTTCTTATCTTTAATGAATTTCTGCCGTGATATGATACTAACCGCTTATGGTGTTCAACCAGGAAAAGCAGGAATACGTGAAACTGCATCATTAGGTACTGGTACTGGAGAGTCACAAGACAAAGACTTTAAAGATATGATGAAAGCAAAGGCCACATTGATTGAGGGTGCTTTCAATAAAGTATTAGGTCATAATGGTTTTGAAGAAGTCTTCCAGTTTAATGAAATGGATATTGAAGATAAATTGAAACGTTCACAAATTGAAACTAATAAAATTAATTCCGGTGTACTGACAGTTAATGAAGTCCGACAAGAATATGGATTAGAATCAGTGCCATGGGGTGATTTACCTAACACTTTACAGTCTAATCCGTTAATGGATAGTAATACTGTTGATGATGTTAATCTCATGGATATTAAAAGATATGAGAATAATTTAAATAAAGCCAAATGGTTAAGTAATTGGGAGGCGCCTAGCGATGGTTGGTGAGTTAATAACACCACTAATTAAGAAAGGATTCTCCCGTGATGAAAAATCATTCTACAATATTCTTAGTAATGGTATTGATGAAAATTTATTATACACTTTATCATGGTTGAAATCACATGAAGCCGGAGAATTATTAGATGCAGAGGATGAAGAAGAATTCGATGAATTATTCGCATCATCCGTTTTACATTCAGAGTTAAATAATCGTATTCAACGAAATACTTTAAATGGAATTAAACCATTATCTCGTTTTTATAAAGTAGGTTCACGATTAGCATATTATGATTTGCGCCGTGAACAGCATTATGATAAGCGTGACCGTGAAGCATTAAGCATATTAAACCAGTATGTTGGTGATACGGTTTATAGTGTTAATGTGGATTCATGTCTTGGCATAAAAGACATACTTATGATGGGGGCGTTAGGTGGTTTAGCATTAGCTAGTATTAGTGATAATATACTAAAATCACCTTATACTATGACTCGACATTCCGGTGCTACTGTTGATACTCGATGCACTATGATTGCCACTACTGAGTATGGTCGTAGTGTTAACACTGGATTACTGCAGGCTTATGTTAATGAGGGTGTTTATACTGTAGATATTAAAACTGCTGGTGATGACAGGGTATGTGATGAGTGTATTGAAATAGAAAAGAATAATCCTTATCCAATCGACGAAGCAATGGGGCTTTTGCCTGTTCACAGTCGATGTCGCTGTTCAGTTTCTCGTGGTAATTATCCTATGGTTGACCCTGAATTAATGAAAGGTTTTGTTGTGAATATGACGGATAATAATTACACTATTAATGATACTACTAGTGGTTCTGGTAGTGATTATGATTTCACTTTTAATGGTTTTTAATGGTCATTTCGTTACCTTTTGAGCATAAAAAAAATTTTTGTTAGGAGGTTGCTATTTTTCCATTTTACAAATATAAGATTTTCTCTTTGTTTCTATCACTTCATTTAAATTACAACCTCTAAAATGTTTGACCAATAACTGATAAATTAAATTATGTCGTTAAACTGTTTTTTATTTATCGAAAAAAAATATATGGAAAATGTAACCTCCAAAAAAATTTTTTAAAAAAGAGAAATTTTTTCCTTTTTTAAGGAAGATTTTTCATTGCCTCAGCTCAATTCAAAAAAAAGGTATTTTGCTCTCCCTCATTTTCTATTCATTTTCTCTTTGGTGATTTTTGGTGAGGGAGGTAAAATATCTAAAAAAATTCATTTTATTTATTTTTTTTGTCGTGTGTTCTTTTATAATTTTGTTTGAATCAAAAGAAGAACGTTTTAAAAACTTATTTTTTCAAATCAATAGAAGAATTGGAGTTGTTTATGAAAACTAAACTTAATGAATTCAGAGTATATGCACCTCCTGATGTTAAATCCTATGGTTTGAATGAAGATGGTACCTTGACTATTACTGGTATAGCTTCAACAACTAATGAAGATTTAGATGGGGAAATTGTTTCTCCTAATGCATTAGAATCTTTAGCACAGCAAGTAATAGGATTAAATTTACATCTCGACCACAATCATCATTATGATGGTGGGATTGGTGTTATTAAAGATGCTGAACTTGAGAATAGTTCGTTGAGAATTACTGCTGTTATTTTACCAGAATTTGCTGAAGGTATCTTAGAAAGATTAAGCCTCGGAATGAACTTTGGTTTCAGTATTGGAGGTATTCCTGTAATCAACAGCATGAATTCCAATGTGATAAACGATTTCATATTATTAGAAGTTAGTTTAACATTGCTTCCTGCGAACTGGGATACTTTCGGTACAGTTGAAACTAAAGGATTAGTTGAAAGCAAATGTTTGACAGGAGCTTGTCATTACATTCTGAAAGAAAAAAGGAGTAATACAATGAGTAAAAAAGACTTAAAAGAACCTATTGAGGTTTCTGATGAACTCAAACAAGAATTTGTTAATATTGTAAACGAAGCAGTTTACAATTTAAAACCACAAATTGTTGAAGACATCAGAGGAGAAATCAGTGGTATTATCCGTGAAGTTGTAACTGAAGTGTTACCGGAATTATTACCAACTGAAACCAAAGAAGTTGAAGATGAAGAAATCATCGAAGAATCTGAAGACAGCATTGAAGAATTTGATGTTGATGAAAACATTGAAGAAGAAACTGATGCAGTCGAAGAAGTAACAGCTGAACCTCCAATCGAAGAGGAAGAGGAAGAAGTTGAAATTAAAGCTGTTGAAGATGAACCTGAAACTGAAGAAGTTGAAGAGGAAGCAGCTGAAGATGATGAAGTCATCGAAGAAGAAAAAGACGCTACTGACGGACAAAAAGAACCAGTAGTAGAGGAACCTGAAGAAGTGGAAGAACCTGCTGCTGAACCGGAAAATGTACCTAAAGTTATTGTTGATGTTAAAGAATTGAAAGAAGAAATTCTCAAAGACATTAAATCAAACTTATATGATGAAATGGTTAAAGAATTTAATCTTAAAAAATTCAAACCAGTTAAAAAATCAACAAAATCTAAAAGCAAATTGGACCAATACCAAAAATCTCAGACTCTTCCTAAAAAAGGAGGTTCATTCTTGAACAGTGATGAGAGAGATGAATTTGGTCGTAACAAAAAATATTTAAAATAAAACTAATTTTTTGAAATTTTTTTCAACCCAAAGTAAAAACTTAAAAAGATGTGATATTTTATGAACCTTAAAACTAAAATTGAAAACAGAGACGATTTCTCTTTAAAATTCGCAGATGCACCTTTTGATGCAAACAATATTTTAAACCCTGGTTGGGCTGAACCAACCTACGACGATTTTTTCAAAAGAATGGTTAAAGACCCTGTTCTTTTAAACCAATCTACCGTATTACCTATGACTGCATTACAACATGACTTAGACATGTTAACTGCTGAAGTTGAATTAGACAGTCAAAGAGACGCCAATGGTAACAGTGCTAAATTAACTCAAAACGAATTAGCACCAAACATGGAAAGGAAACAATTAATCGCTCAACCATTACAAGCTAAAACTGTAGTTAGCGACAATTTCCTTGAAGAAAACATTGAAGGCGAAGACTTCTTAACCAACTACATGGACTTATTAGCTAAAAACATGGGTCCTGCTTTCGAAATGTGGGGATTATACGCAAACAGTACTATGCAGGATGTTCCTGGTGAAGGTACTGGTTACAAAATGACCAATGGTATTCTCGCACAATTACAATCCGTTGCAGTTGATAGTACAAACGAAGCTAATGGTATTGCTAACCTCGTTCACAAAAACAATGTTGGTGAAGGTATTCTCGAAGCTGTACAACAATATGTTGAACAAGACGGTAACATCGCAAACGCTACTATTGTTTTACCTCCAGCTATACACAGTCAATTATTATTAGAAATCGCTAAAAACAAAGACACCGCTCTCGGTGATGCAGTATTCCAAGATGGTAAACTCACCACCATTCTCGGTATGGAAGTTATTGCTGATGAAGTTTTACGTAAACCAAGACACGGTTACGATAAAATGAAATTCACCGACAATGTCTTCGATGCAAGCGGTACTGCTGTTGACAAAATGTCTTACGGTTTCATCGGCCAACCATCTAATATTGTATTTGGTATGATGAGAGAATTCGATGTTAAAAACCAATGGGACATTGATGTTCTCGGATACAAAGTCGCACTCTTATGTAAGGGTGATGCTAAAGTATTATGGGATCAAGACACTCTTGCTATTCCATTTACAAGAAACACTGCATAAGCTTAAAAGAAAAGCTTAATGCATCTATATTTTAGATTACGGGAAACGTGTGAAATTTTTTATATTAAAAAAAAGAGAGAGATTTTTCTTTTCTTTTTTTTAAATTTTTTTTTAAATGAGGGATTAATGTATTATGACAGATTATTGGAATGAATTAGATTTGCCTGAAAAATGGGGTAAACGTGAAAGATTTAACTATATCATGGCTTATATTGATTCAAAATTTGATTCCTCTGATAGTCAAGAAGAAGAGACCCCAACACCTACTCCTACACCTACACCTACCCCTACTCCTACACCTGAACCTCAGGATGAGAACACTTCAATATCTATTACAGTCCGTGGTGGTGATGAGGTAGGTATACCTAATGCAACTGTAAATTTAACTGGAGATTCTGATTACACTGGAACTACTGGTGAGGAAGGTTCCTGCACTATAGATGATGTTGATTTCGGTGATTATAATGTTGCTGTGGAAGTGGAAGGATATGAAACTTATGAGGGTGTTATTCAAGTCACTTCAGAGGAAGATGCCTTTGAATTCGTGTTGACTAAAATAGAAGTTGGGGATGTTAAGGTTACTGTAACTGATGGTGAAAATCCAATCGGTTCTGCTAGCGTAGTTATTACTGATACTGACTTCACTGGAACTACTGGTACTGCTGGTGGTTGTACTATTCGTGATGTACCTTTAGGTGAATACACTATTGAAGCAAGTAAAGAAGGCTACATTGCTGGTCTTGAAGATTTAACTGTGAGTGCTGGTGAAAACCTTATTACTATTACTCTTGAACTTGACACTGCCGGGGAATAAAATTTTAAATTATTTTTTTATATTTTATTTTTTATTTAAAGCGAAAACATGAGGGAAGAGTTATATATGAAAGATTATTGGAATGATTTAACATTATCACAAAAATGGAGTAAAAGTGAAAGATTCAATTATATTATGGCATATATTGATTCTAAACTTGAATCCGAGGATGATGATTAAATAATTTTAAAGATAAAATAAATATTTTTTTTGATTAAAGAAAAAAAGAAAATTTAAAGAAGAAAGTTTTTTTTATACTTTTTTTCTCTTTTTATTACATATTTTTTTTTGTAGGTTATATTTTATGTTTGATATTAATGAGTTTAGAACATTATTGAAGTTCGAAGGAATCAGTTTAGATGATTATACTGATGAGGAGTTAAGTATTTTAATCAACAGTAAAATCAATGAATTAAAAGGTTTAACTGAAATTGATATTAGGCCTACTCATCGCAGACAAGTTAATCGTAACTTCAATGGGGATTCTTTAAGATTAGATTTCTATCCTGTTTATGATCTAGCAGAGATTACTTTAAACCATTGTCCTATTCATGGATTCCATGTGGATTCTGATTTGGGTATTGTTTATTTTAAAGGTAATGTTAGAGGAGATATTGAAGTTAAGTATTTGTCTGGAATTTCAGATGATGTTTTAAATAGTAGTATTATTCCTCTTGTACGTGAAATGGTGATTTATTCATTAACATATAATAAAGCTGGTGTTGGTGATGCTGTTTCCAGTATAAAAGAGGGTGATGTATCTATTAATTATGATACAAATAATGGGCGTGGCAGTAGAATTAATAGTAGAATTGCTGATTTGAAAAGTAGGTACAGTTCTGCTAGATTAAGATGGTTGTGAATAGTGTTATGGTGTTATTTTTTCCGAATGAAACATTAGAATTATATGAGTATATTGAAAAGGAGTCACGGGATAGATTTCTTGGTGAACCTGAATTTGAATATAAATATATTACTAGTGTTCCATGTGATTTTCAACCGGCATCTCCAAAGGATAGTCAAATGGAATATGGTAAAATCTTAGAGGATTCATATAAGATTTACTTAGATGGGTCAGTTGATATTACTGACACTATGATTTTACGGTTGAAAGGTAAAAAGGACACTTATAAGATAACTGGAACTCCATTAAATAATAATCATTTTTTGAAACATAAGAAAATAATCGTCCAAAAACAAAGAAAACCCATACCATTAACACAATAAGACCATTATTTTGGGGGGAGGAGTTTTTTAAATTGCCTGTTGAAATAACCTTTGGTGATAATTATAATAAGAAAATGGATCCTTCCATTTATGTTAATGCAATCCGTGATACGGTAAGTGAAGTTGCAAAAGAAACAATGGTCGAATGTCAAAGCGAATGTCCTGTACGTACAGGAAATCTCAGAGACAGTCATGCTGTTGAAAGTGATGAATTCACTGCTACCATCACTAACAGTGCAGAGTACTGGGTGTATGTGGTTTATGGTACTAGTAGGATGGCTAGTAATAATTATCCAAGCAGGGCTTGGAATACTATGATTAGTCAAGATCGTATTAGTGAAATATTTAAAACTAAATTAAAGGAAAACGGAATTGATACAGAATGATTCCACCAGTAAAAGCTATAAGACGAGTTTTATTCGATAATGTTTATTATAATAATGAAATAGTGCCTGTGATTAAAAGGACATATCCTAAAGATGAAACACCCTGCATAACAGTTGATGATAGTGGTGGTTCTGCATTTATGGAACGGCAAATATTAAATGAAGATTGTATATTGCCAAATAATCATCCTTGTTTCGATGTGGAAAACCCCTTCAAGTTATATCCGCAGCAAGTCTTAAGAGAAACTCATTACGGCACTGTTACTGTTAATGTTTGGTGTGATGATGAGTTCATGCGTGAGGATTTAATCCGTCAAGTTGAATTATTGTTTCATCAAGCTCAATCTGATTATTATTTATTCTGTGATAATTATCATAATGATGAATGTGCAGGTAGTGGAGGTCCTTGCATGGCATTATTGCGCAAGGAAGATGTTCGAGGGGTTAAGGGACAATGTCCTAATCCTGAATTATATAAGTATAAGAATATTTTCACTACTTATAATCTTATCCGGTCTAGTTTTGTTATGGAACAACCATTCACATTAGATGATTTAAGCAGAACTCCTCCAGTATTAAGATCTGTTTTTAAGATTCGTACTGGTTATCATGTTGACCATGTCATTGGAGGTTTAATTAGTAATAATTTAACTTCTAATGCTAATGTCATTTAAAAAAAATATTCAATTATTTTTTTACTTTTTTTTTCAATATTCTATCTCTTTTTTTTTAATTAAAAAAATTTGGAAAGAAATACCTTTTTATTCTTTTTTTTTATTTTTTGATTTTTATCTTTTTAAAGGAGAAAAATAAGGGAGGAATCAACTAAATCATGACAGTTAAAGAAGAATCTACTCCCGAAGTAGAAAAAACTGATAAAAACACTAAAAAAACCTCCACTAAAAAGCAATCAAAAAAATTGGTTCTTATTGATTTAGTGGAACAATCTGGTGTTGATGAAATCAGCATAATCATGGATTTATCAAAAAATGGTTTGCTCGACCAATACCATGATGAAATCAGATTAAAAAAACTCGGTGTGCCTATTAAACCAAGCATCACCGAAAATGAATTTAAAAAAATTATAGGAGACTAAGAAAAGAATGCCAATTACTAAACTACCAGGTGTATACTACAAGGAACAAGTAACTTATGAGTTAACCGGTGAAGGCAGTAAAATACCAGTCATAATTGGTTTAACTGGTAATTCTGCAAGTGGAACTTATAAAGTTGACGGTACTGTAGTTAGAAAATATACTAGTTGGGATGATGTAAATAAACCTTTAAATGCTTCAAGTCCAGGTATTTGCCCAGTGCCAACTGAGGAAGTCCCAGACCCTACTTATACTGAAGAAAGTATTAAAACTACAAACAATCAGTTAGCTAGATTTTTATACCAATTCTTTGAAGAAGCAAGATTGCAAGTAAACAGTGACTTAGGTGTGCCTTACGTTTATGTTATTGATGTTGGTGCAGGTACTAATAAAGATGCATGGATTAACGCAATAAAAACTGCAAAAACAAAATTAGATTCTACAATCGAATTTTATGTTGGAGCAGACACTATCAGTAATTATACTTTAAAAGATTTCATTGATGGAGCTTATAATTTAATTAAAACTGGAACTACTGACCTTGATTTAAGATGTGCATTCACAACTAAAGGATTCAGTAATCCTGATAATGTTAGTGATGCAGATTTGATTGCATTAACCAATGAAGCAACTGGTAATCAATACAGTCGTATTGGTATAATGGAACCATTACTTGCAGGTAAAACCGGTGCACGTATCTGTTGCACACCAAATAATACTGAACCGGGTTACTTCCAATACCGTAGTGTTGAACCAGGAACATTTAAAGATCGTACTAAAGCTGAAATGTTAGCTTTACAAAATGCAGGTATCATATTCAACCGTGATGAACATATCAACAGTAATGTTTATCCAAAAATCAACCTTTGTACCGCAACCAGTTTCGCAGCAACTACTCGTCCAGCAGACGCATTATTCCATGCAAGATTTAATGCTGATGCATTATTAAGGGAAGTTTTCGAAGCATGTTATAGTCAAATCAAAGCCAATGAATCATCAACCAATCTCGCTTACTTACAAACTCGTATCAACAAGTTAGTTAATGACAAAGTAAGTGCTGAAGAAATGATTAAATTCGATGAAAAAACTATGCAAGGTACTAAATTAATAGTCAGCCAATCTGACGCCGACCCATATAGTTTAATCATCACTGGACAAATGCAATCTCAAAAATGTACTGTAGCAATTGAAGTTGAAGCTACAGTTAAAATTTAAATACAAAATTTTTATAGGAGTGTAGATTTAATATGGCAGCCGTACAAAGATACAACCTTGCACAAATTGTATATGAAGACCAACAAATCACTACTGATACTTTCAAAACTACAAGAAAATTAGATAGTGAAGAATACACTGCAAGTAACAGTTACAATGCATATGCAGTAAATTTAACCAAAGAAACATTTGAATGGGAAATGTCAGATATTGACCCAACATTCAGACCATTCTTTGAAGACATGATGGATAGGCAAAAAGCAGATCCAACAGACCTTGCAACTGTTGCTACCTATGATTATAATAGTGAAAACGGTGACATTGTTGAAGATGACGTATACGATGGAGCATATATTACTGAAATCAGTAAAGAAAATGCTAACAAACCATTCAGTGTGAAAGGTGGAGCAATCAAAAAAATATAAAAAAATTTTATTATATTTTTTTTATATTTTATTTTTTTTCTATTTTTTTATATAAATTTAAATTTTTTTTTATTATTTTCTAATATTTTTTTGGAGGGAGGAATAATAAATTATGACTACACAGGAAACCAAACAAGCAGTTCCTACCGATGCAACAATAGCATTGGAAAAACAATTATTAAAAACCGTATGGGTTAAAGAAGCAGAATTAATCTTAACCTACGTACCAAGCGAAGACTTAACTAAATCACAAAAAACTTTACTAACCAAATGTTTAGATAAAGAAGAATTTACAGACAAACAATTTGCTGACTTAAAACTCATACTTAACAAATACAGGTTACTACTACAAAGATTAAGACCTGATGAAACATTAGAAAATGTAGAGGAAGCAATTGAATTAATAGAAACCGAACAAGACTTCCTTAACCTAATGGATTCTGATGATGAAAAATTCTTAACCGTAAACTTACCATACAAAAACAAATTATTAGAGTTCACTTTTGAAGTATTACCAATACTTGACAGTAGAGTAGTTGAATCATTAGAATTACATATAGATATCTTCCAAGACTTCGACCTTGAAGAAGCAACCACTTATAGTAAAGCTTTAAACAAACCAGTCGAAGAACTAACTGAGGAAGAAGAACACATCATTAAAAAAATGAATGAATTAATCAACGAGAAATTATCAAGTAGAAAAATCAATGCAGTAAACAACTTCTTAGCTAATCAGTTAAGAATAAAAGGAAGTGACGCCAGTCTTGATGTTAGGTTAAGATTCTGGGATAAATTCCACTTCAATGCTAAATTCAGTGTATTCGTAGCTGTGCAAAACAGACTAGGATTAAATGAAATTAGCAATCAGAAATTATTTCCGAATGGTCAATAGTTTCCCCGGAGATTTATATTTTGAAGTAAGCAAACACTTGGGATGGCCAGTATCACGTGTTATTCGTGAGAAATTCACTCCCGATGTTAAGTTCTTACTAATGAAATATGCACAGATTTTACGTAATCGTAAAAAAGCATATGACGAAATGGAAGATCAATTCTAAGAAAGAAATTTTCTTTCTTTTCTATTTTTTTTATTATTATTTTTATTATTAAAACTAATTTTTAAAGGATTTATTTTACTATGGCATCAAATGAAGATATATTAATGCAGTTCAATGCTGAAGATAACATAACCTCTGTTATTGAAGCAATGGAATCAAGTGTCACAAGTGCATTAGAATCAATAACCTCAGCAATAGATGAACTGGATCTTGGATTATCAAATCTAGCTTCAGGTGCAGACTCACTATCCTCATCATTCGGAGAGTTAGAATCTTCATTCGATGGCGCAGAAACCAGTGCAAGCAACTTCCAATCCACACTCGACACAATAAATGGGGACAACATTACTGATTTGCAAGGAGATATGGATAATTTATCTTCTTCAATAAGTGATGCTGAAAGTGAATTAAGTTCCCTTTCAGATGAAGTATCCAACCTTGACGGAACCACAGTTGATATTAGCATAGAATCTACTGGAATTGGTGCTGAAGGTGGTTGGGATGCTGATGCCGAATTAGGTGGAGAATTAACCGAACAAGACACCAGTACATTAAGAACCAGTATGTACGATGACATGATTGGAATGTCAGCTAACATTAAAGACTTAGGTACTACTGCTGTTGAGTCTGCAAGTGCAGCAGAACAAGGTTGGATGAGATTCGGTAACGCTGTAAATAACAGTGGTTGGAGTTGGGAAGAACACGAAGAAGGAATAAAATCCTGGGTTAAAACTTATTCCGACAGTATGGGTAGAGGAGTAGCCGATACTCGTACAGCAATGACAACATTCTTAAACATGGGTATGAATCTTCAAGAAACCCAAGGTGCAATGAATGTTGTTTCCAATTATGCAGCTCAATTTGGTATGTCCCAATCTGAAGCAGCAAAATCTATTCAAATGGCATTCATGGGTGCTGGTCGTAGTGTTAAAAAATTAGGTTTAGATATTGCAGATTTCAAAGACGAAGCAGGTAATGTAGATCGTGAAAAATTAATGCAAGCAATAATGGAAAAAACCGACGGTGCTTCACAAAAATATGCTGACAGTTACGAAGCACGTGTTCAAAGAATGAACAATGCAATCAACATCCTACGTACTGATTTCGGAAAAGAAATCATAAACACAATAGAACCTTTAATACCTATAGTTCAACAAGCTGTTCAAGCATTCATTGGTCTACCACAACCAGTTAAATCTGCAATTTTAGGATTTGCGGGATTAGCAGGTGGTGCTGCAATTGTAGCCGGACCATTAATAAAAATGAGAGCATACCTCCGTATGGGTGGAGTAGAATTAGGCTCATTGAGAAAAGGATTAGATGTGGCTAAAACTGCTTTCAAAGGTTTAACTGATGGTGGTATTAAAGGCGCAATTAGTGCTTTGAAAGATTATAATCAATTATCAAAAACAGCCGGTGGCGGTGCAACTGGTGGTTTAAACTATACTATGGGTAACACTACCATGAGTACTGGACCTATAGCTAAAAACACAAGTACAGTAGTTAAAGATGCAAGTACTGTAGGGGCATTAGCACCTGAAGCTGAAGCCGCAGCTGCAGGAACCACAGCTACAGGTGGTGCTTTATCAGGTATTGCATCTGCTTTTACCAGTATGATTGTTCCATTACTTGCAATAGCTGCGGTTGTCGCAGTTATGATTCCAATCATTGCAGGTTTAGCAGCTGAAGCATTAATATTCATTAAAGGAATTCAATTATTAATCGATGCCCTTGACTTTGACAGTATAGATTTAACTGGTGCTATTGAAGGTATTAAACAAATAGGTCAAGCAATGCTTGAAGTTGGTATTGCAATGGCTGAAATGAGTTTTGCTAATATCATGACTGGATTAGCAGTATTAACAACTGGAATACCAGGGTTAATTAATCCAATACAAATAGCAGGACAAATGTTAATTCAAGCTGCTAATGAATTACAAGTATTCAATAATGTTAAAATCGACCCTGCAATCCCTGAAAACATTAAAAGTATATCTCAAACTTTAAAAGTTGTTGCCGATGCAATGACTAGTTTAACTACTGTTGTCATGGATATGGCCTTAGGTAATATAATGACCTTGGGCGGATTACTTGGTAATGTATCTGATGCTATTACTACTGCGAAAAATGAAATTACTCATGCTGCAAATGAAATTGCTACATTAAAAGATTTACCTGATATTGACCAAGGGGCAGTAGATAAACTTGAAAAAGTTTCATCAAGTTTGGAAAGTGTTGCTAAAGCAATGGATGCATTACGTAGTTTACGTGATGGTCAGAATTGGGATGATTTATTCAGTGGATTAACTAACCTCTTCGGCGGAGTTGATATTCAAAGTGCATTATATGGTATACGTGATGATTTATACAAAGCTTCCGCCAGTTTAGCTATTTTCAAAGATATGAGTAACGTACCTGAAGGAGTAGGTAATAAACTACGAGCTGTTGCTGATGCTTTGAAAAGTGTAGCTGAAAGCATGAAATCCCTAAGGGAATTACGTGATAATTACAACTGGGACAGTACAATGGGTAATATCTTCCAAGGTGTTGATATTCCTGGTGTTATGAATAATTTACGTGGTACATTATTCAAGGTATCTGCTAGTTTAAGATCATTAAATGATATGAGTGCTATACCTGAGGGTACTGGTCCTAAAATCAAGAAAGTAGCTAGCACTACAAAAACTGTAATGAAAGCTATTGATAACTTGAAAGACTTGAATAGTAGTGTTAGTGGTACTGTTAATTTAGGTAATGTTGTTAGTAATATTAATTCTGCTAATGGTGTGCTTAGACAAGTAGCAAGTCGTTTAAGGTCATTATCAACTATTGCTAATATTCCGGAAGGATTGGGAGGTAAAATTAAAAACATCTCCTCTGCTACTAAACAATTGAAAGGTAGTGTTAATGCAATAAGTGCTGTGCCTCAAGTTCAAGAGGGTGCTGGTGAAAAAGTTAGAAAAGCAGTTAGTGCTGTTAAAAGTATTGCTAAACAATTAAAAAATCTCAACGGTACAGACACAGGCACGGGTATTGGAGAAGCATTAGGTCATGTTCGTGATGCTCTTGATCAGTTGAAAACTACTTTGTCTTCAGCAAGTGGTGGTTTCAGGTCTTCAGGTGTTAATATAGGTAACAGTATTAAAGGTGGAGTTAGTCAAGGATTAGCTAACTTGAATGGTACTGTTACAAGTCGTGTTAATAGTGCTACTAGTAGTGGGGCTAGTGCTTCATGGACTGGTGGTGCTCGTATGGGTAATAGTGCAACACGAGGATTCCAATCTGCTTTTAAAATTGCGAATATTGCTGGTTCAGAAGTAAATTATGCTACTCAAGCTGTTCAAAATGGTACTGCTGCATTTGTACAAGCAGTTCATGATATGGCTGAAAAAGCAGTAGAGGAAGCTAAAAGTACTCTTGACCAACAATCACCAGGGCGCATTGCAAGAATGTGGGGTTCTGAAATGGGTTTCTCCGCAAGTGAAGTAACCAATAAAGGATCATCACTAATCAGTAGTATACAGGGTATAACTCAAAGAGCGGTCAATGCAGGTCAAGGTAATTTAAATATGTCCTCTGAATTCAATACAGATTTGAATTCCAGTAGGTTAAATGCATTAAATAATATGAATCAGTCAAGTAATATGGGTAAAACTCAAAGACCAGTAAGTATTATGATTGGTGAAGGAGCAATACAGTTAGATGCACGTAATTTAACAACTCAAGAATCAAGACAAATCTTGATTAATGCAATTGAGGGTTTAGATATGGTTAATGGAATAGATATTAAAGGAGTATAAATATTATGGCTATGTACGATTCTACTATTAATCCTGACGAGTTTAATATTACAATAGATGGATTTCCATTAATTGTTGAAAATGACCCTTCGCCTAATGAATCATTTAATCGTAGGGAAACCGCAAGGCATGATATAATCGGTGGTACTCAATGGGTAGCAAGAACTACTTATGTCCCTATTGATGTTACATTCAATACTCATGTAAGAATTGACCCATATTATCCGGATATTTATGATTCTACTTTTAAATTATGGATGAGTAAACCTGTTGAAGTTATCAGCAGGGAATTTGGTGGTAAATTCATGGCTGAGTGTGTAGTTAAAAAGACTCATTCTTCACCTGCTTTTTTAACATTGGAAATTCATTTAACTGAAATACCGGGTAGTAAATCTAATATTCCTGGTGATGAATTTGTTGTACCTACTGATAAAATAACAACCAATATTTCAACAACAGGTAAAGGAAACAGTAAAAAATCAAAGAAAACCACTAAGAAAAACAAAACTAAAAAGAAAAAAAGTAAGAAGAAAGGTTCCAAGATTACGAAAACAAAATAAAAATATGATTTTGGGGTTTAAATTAATATGTCTAAAGTTTACTCTCAACCTAAACAGGGTAGTTTATGCCGTACTGGTTTAGCGGTTTATCGTACTGACGAAAAAAACTTCAAACCATATGTTTCTAGTGGTGTTGTTCAAAGTAACAATGATTCTGATAGTGATGAAACTGAAAAGCAGGGTTTCACTTATCATCAAGGCAGCATATTAGATTCTTATTATTATGCTAATCTCAATTCAACTAGTCATGAATATGATTATAGTGATATGAGTGATAATGCTACTGTTAAAGTGGAAAAAGTTGATAAAAAAAGATACTATAAAGGTGTGAAAGTATCATTACTTAAAGAATGGGAAGCACCTGAAACTAATTTAACTTGGAATGATTTAAAACCAGTACTTAATGGTTTTATCACTGACCAGACTTTCAGTGAAGATGGTGTTGAGATTAAAGTTAATGGTTATTCCAAATTATTAGATCAAAAATTTACTTTTGATTTTAGTAATATGAAACGGTCTAAAATATTAGCCGAACTCATTAAAACCGCAGGCCTAACACCTGTGATTAATACTAAAGGTTTGGATGATGATGTAACTAGTTTCACTAATAAATCAGATAGTAAAAGCAGTTCTAGTTCGAGTGGTGGTGAAGGTGAAACTATTGATAATCTTGTTAAAAAGATTATTGGTAATGAAACTGATGATTTGAAAAAAGCAAAACTCATTCATGCTTGGTTAAAAAAGAATCTGAACTACTCAGGTTATTCATGTAGTAAATATTCTTCTCCGGAGGATTGTTTAAAACATAAAAAAGCATTAAACTGTGCAGATACTAGTAGGTTAACACGTGCTATGATGAGTAGTGCAGGTTTAAATGCACAAGTTGTTCATGGACCTAATCATTTCTGGACTATTATTACAATTAAGGGTAAAGAGTATGCAAGTGATGCTACAAGTAATCAACGAGATTTTAATGAGGTCTGGAAGAATCTTAAATATTCTAAAAAGAATGGTAACAATCCGGAATGTTAAAAACTTAATTTTTATATTAATCATGTGGGAGGTTTTTTGGAGGTTATGGAATCTAAATATATTACTGCAACAGATGGAAGATTATCAAACTTACTCACTACAATCAACAATAATGCAATAGAAAAGAGTGTACCTGAAAAGATTTCCCAAGCAGTCAACGATGAAAAAATACGCACAGGTGTAATAACTAAATTTTATCCTTATCTTGACAAAGCAGAGGTAAAACTAGATAATAAAAATAAAACTGTTTTATGCAAAATACTCCACAGATACGGTGGAGACATTATGGAGTTTTACACTCCTTTAAACGATACTAACGATTATGATGATGAATTACATGAACCATATATTGTGCCTCGAAGCACACAGCATGTTTTAGTAATTAATATCCATGACGCTGATAGTGAAGAAAACCTAATACTTGGATATTATCAAAATGAAGACATTGTAGGATATAATCCAGCAGCTCCAGGTAATATTAAGATAATGTGCATGAGCGGAGATAACCAATACTGGATTAAATTCGGTGTAGATGGCCTAGATTACAGAGGCAGTGAAGAACCTACAATTAAAGTAGGACATATGGACGATGAAATGGAGGATTTAAAATATTATACTAACAAAGACATTGTTTTAGATTATGAAAACGGTAGTTTAAAACAAAGATTAGGTAGCAATGCTGAGTATAATAATGGTTCTTTCAAATTTTAAAAATATAATAATGGGGTTAATGGGATAATGGCTCATATAGTTATAGGTGTGGATAAAAATAGAAGTCCATCTGAAGATGTCGCATTCCAGAATGATGTTGCCAAAGCACTGGAAAAAGCAGGCCATACTGTTGAAAAATTAAAAAGAGACCCTAACGAATTTGCAAAGTACAGTTATGCTAATAAAGCAAAAGGTAAAATTGGAATTTACTTAATTGCTGCCGGTACTTACAGTATTGCTGATTTTTACTATGGTGCCAGTAAAAATAATAAGAGTTTCAAATATGCTTACTTTGGTATAAGAGGAGATTTAGGTGTAAGGCCACATAGTCAATCTGAATTCGAATCAGCTAAAATTGGTGCTGATGCTGATTGCCCATCTTCTTTATGCAGTCATATTAAAGGAATGACTTTTCCTGAGATGAATAAGAAACTTAAAGATAAATGCCAAATTGTTTTCGGTAAAACGGGAAAAGAAATGGGGGAAGCATTAGCTAAAGCTATTGGTGGAGGTACGGATTCCAGTTCTGATAGTGATAAAAAAAGCAGTAGCGGTGGAAGTGTTAAAGAAGCCATTCAAAAATTACTTAAACATTGGGATGGTGATGTTGAATGCCGTATTATTGGGAATCGTGTTTTGATTAATAAAGTACGTGAACCTCAATCTAATTGTAGTTTATTATTACAGGAAGGATTGAATGTTTTCAGAGACAGTGTTAAAATCACTGATGTCAATCCGAATACTGTTAATTACTTGGTGGTTAAATGGAGTGAAGGTAAAATCACCATTAAAGACCAGGAATTAATTAAACGTTTCGGAACAATTAAAAGCGAAGTTCAGGCTGTTAAAAAAATAATTAAAACAAAAACAAAATCCTCATCATCTTCTTCGGATAGTAGTTCTGATGATGATTCTGATAGTGATAGTGATGATTCCAGTAGTGATTCAACCGAAACCGAAACTACTGTTGTTGATATTCCAATTACTAAATATAAAGATGCATTAGCTTTTGCTAACACAGAATGGAATAAAATAAAACGTGATAATGGTCACACTCTTGAATGTCAAGTTGCAGGTTCACCTAATTGGCGTACTGGTGAATGGGTTAAAGTGGTTTTACCTAGTTTTGGTGAAAATGGTTATATGTATATTACACGTGCTTCACATTCCGATGATGGTGGGGATTGGACTTGTAATTTAACTTTACAGGATTATCCTCCGGGTTGGGGTGTTGAAGAAGTGGATAATGATTCAGATTCGGGTAGTGGTTCATCCAGTAAAAAATCTAATACTTCTAGTGTTATTGATAAGATATGTAAAGAGATAAGTAAATTCTCCTATTCTAATTCATGTAGTGATGGTAATTGTATTAAATCACGTAAGAAAGGAGATTGTTGGGCTTTATCTGATTATATTTATAGTAGATTGAAAAGTGAAGGTATATCTGCAAAGATTTATCAGTATAAAACAAGTGGAAGTGACAGACATAGGCAAGTTGAATATAAGGATGGTTCTAAATGGGTTATGTTCCCATATAGTAAATCTGGTATAGATCATAATTTTTACACAAACAGCATACCTTCCGGTGCGAGTGTTTGTAAAGGAGCATAAAAAGAAATAATATAAAAGGAGTTTTATTTTCATGACTTTACCTTTAGATACAGAGGATTTCGCATATCGTTTTTATAAAACATTGCATGAAGATGTGAAATTAATAAGTAATGAGTATGGAGAATGGGATATTGATTTTAAGAATGGTGATTGGGTTAATTGTACTGGCTTCGATAGCATGGTTAATGCTTGCATCATAGCGATAATGACTCGATTTAATGAATTAGAATTCATGTCCATATATGAGGATTTCGGATGCCGTATTCATGAAGTGATTAAAGAAAGAAAAGGTAGAGATGCATTGTATCATATTGAAGTATTTATTACTGAAGTATTGGAGAATATGCGCCGTGTAAGTAAAGTGAATTGGGTTGAAATCATGGATAGTCCTGATGGGGAGTATTATAATTATAGAGTTAATTTCAGCATCACTTGTGTTAGTGATGATGATGAAGAAGGAGAAATTATCGAGGAGAGTTTTGTAGTATGACTTATACACAGAAATATTATGAAGAAATATTTTTAACAAACTTGGAAAATGCTTTTGATTGTGGTTTAATTTCTCATGATGAAGAATTCACTACTTACATTAAATCTAGACAGGATATAGCTAATTTTTACGTCATGAATTTATCAGTTATTTCTGATGGTATTGATGATGTTTATTATGATGTAACTGATGTTTATAATAGTAATAAGATAACATTGGCTTTAGGTGAAGATTTAGACCGTAGTATTGGTGATAATATTGGTTGTTTAAGACCTGAAGCTACACATGCTAGTGTATTGGTGGAATTTACCACTGATAATTATGATGTTGTGAAAACTATTCCTGCGGGAATATTGGTTTCCACAAGTGATGGTATAACTTATAGTACTATTGAAGATGTTGATTTGCCTCCGAATACGACTTCTATTCAGGTTCAGGCTAATGCTGTGGAATCTGGTATGAGTAGTCGTGTTTTAGCTGATAGTTTAACTCAACTTGTTAGTGATACTAGTGAGGAGGGTATTGGTGTTAATATTAAAAGTGTTACTAATCCTTTCAGTAGTAGTGGTGGTGTTAATGCTTTTAATGATGAGGAATATCGTGAGTTATTATTAAATCATCGCAAAGAAAATATTAAAGGTACTTGGGAGTCTTTTGAGAAATTCTTTGATGAGTATGATGGTTTGAATAGTTATAAGTTAATTCCGAATTGGAATGGTTCTGGTACTTTGAAAGTTGTATTGGATCCGGGTACACCGTATCAGTTGAATGATGTTTACAATAAGATTGTTAGTGGTGTTACTCAGATTGATGATGATATTGCAATGTTTAGTTATGAGCCTGTTCCTATTAATATTTATGCTACTTGTAATGTTGATATTGATTTGATTAATCCTTATAGTAGTGTTGAAAAGGAAACTATTAAATCTAGGATTGTTGATGCTATTAAGTTGTATATTGATGGTAATGTTACTAGGTATACTGGTTTGAAGATTGGTGAGGATTTTATTCCTTATCAGTTAGGTGTTTTTTTAAAAGAGGAAAAGTTAGTTCCTGAGTTAAAGAATATTACTTTTGAATATCCTACTGCTCCGATTACTATATTGGATGAGCAGAAAGGTGTTGCTAATGATATTGTGATTGAGATGGAATAAGAAAATAGAGAATTAATAATGTTTTGGGGAATGTTGTATTTATGGTGAAGAATAGTTTACAATCATTGCTTGATAAGTTTTCTCATTTTTTGAATAAAAGTGAGGGGTCAAATTTCTATAATGTGCAATGGGTTAATAATGAAAATTTCAAAACTTTATATAATGATTTGTTTAAGGTTTATGAAAGTTTTCATTTAACTAAAAATTTGCTGGTGTGGAAAGAGCAAAGTCAACCTTATGATTATAAAATTAATTTTGTTGCGAATTATCCTAATATTAAAAGTGTGAAAATAACAAAAAATGATAGTCTCATATATATGGAGTCATACTCTGAAGAGGATAATATTAACTCATTCCAATATACTTACATTTGTGAATACTTAATCAACAACATGATTGAAGTAAATACTTATAAATGCACAAACTGCAATAATATTATCTTCACAAACAATCCACCTGAAGAATGTGACGAATGCGTAGGTCACAATCCATTAACACAGGTAAATATCTACAAATGTGATGACTGTGGTGAAATATATTTCGCAACACAAACACCAACAGAATGCACAACATGTGAACATGAAACATTCACACAAATAAGTGCATACCAATGCAGCAACTGTGAACAAATATACTTCTCAGATGAACTTGAAGATACCTGCCCAAATTGTGGTGTGGAACTCATAACATCACCTGCAAGTGAAATATACTATAATGATCCTCATGTATCAATGAATGATAATAGTATGATTTTCACTGATGAAACTGAAATTGAAGAAACTAATAATATTATAGAAGCAGGGGAATATATTCCACCTGAAGAAGAAAATGAAAGTTTCGCCAATCCTGCAATAGGCACTGATTATGTAAGTGATGATGACTACTTAATACCTATACCAATTATCCCCTCAGACAAATTCATAATAACAGTGGAAACCTACGATGAATACACACTCGAGAAAGGTTTTCCTGAAAATGATAAAACATATGATGAATATAAAAACAGTGATAAAAAATATGATGTCTTCGACCATGATTACAGCTTAGATGAATTCGGTATACTAAACAATATTCCCCGTAAGAAATACATAGATGTAAATAATCGATTCTTATACAATTTAACTGAACCACCATATAATGATAGATTAACCGAAGACGATTATCATTATATGAACCGTATACTTGAATACAATCTCAGATTATACGCCACATTACATTTAAATGAACTCAAAGACTATGACCTTAGAACAATCAGAAAATTATATTACGATTACGAATATTATTTTACACGAATAGGAATAAAAAACTTTGAAGAATTCAAATATTATGTTGACAATCCCAGAATATTCAAACAAGAGTATAATCCTGTTTCTTTAGAGATTTGGAAATTATATGGTTTGCCTGCAACATTACTTAATCGTGAAAGATTGCTCTTGAAAATGTTTGATGAAACCAAACATGATTTCGATGAAGAAACTGGACTAGTTGATTGTTGGTATCCTAAAACATGGGAACATAAAGACAGATTCTGTGATGGCAGCACTAGTCTAGGAGAATACTTCTTCGTTGAAGCAGATACAATAAGACCAACAATTTATCAAAATGTTAAAGTCACTTTCAAATTATTAAATAGTCTTGCTGAAGAAATAACCGATGATTACCTAGTTGACATATATTATTACATTGAAGGAGAAACATGTCCTAATCAACCAATACGTAAAGATTATGATTCTAATACTGTAATGGTTAGTTATAAATTATTCAATGATAACTTGGACAGTACACATGTTCTACGTTTCGTAGCACATAAAGAAGATAATACAATCATCGGAACTGAAGAATTATTATTCAATGTCCGTAACTGTGATGATGGAGACTGGTATGTGGCCAGTAATGGTAATGATGAAACTGGTGATGGTTCAGAAACTAAACCGTTTAAAACATTACAAAAAGCATTAAGTGTTGTTAGTAAAGCATTAGATTTAATCATTGTAAAAGGAAACCTTACATTATCTGATGAAGCCAGTATTCCTGTTATTAATACAGATTGTACTATAATGGGTTGTGATGAAAACGCTTCCATTACCAGTAACTATTACAGGGAATTCTTCCATTTGGCAGGATCCAAAAATATTAAACTACATCTTGTTAATCTCACATTAAAAAGTAATGAATTAGTTTCAAAAATTGATTTAGTTGAATTTAATAATACTAATCGTGATTTCTATGATTATGAAACTGTAGTTATTCATGGTGGAGCACCAGTGCTCACAGCTACAATCAACAATACTACTTATTATCCGTATGATAATATTAATGTTAAAGGATTATTAACCAGTAAAGAAGAAGTAGGATTACCTGAAAAAGATTTAACCATTAATCTAGGTGAACATGAATTAGCTACAATCACCACAGATAATGATGGTGAATTTGATGAATGGATTAATATTAATCAAGAGTATACTAATGCTTCTCAAACATTATACTTAACTTTCAATCATCCTGATTACTTTGAAAATATTCAGGAATGGACCTTCAATTACAAACAACCAGTCACTGTCGAAGTCAAAATAGGCAGATCCATAAGATTAACAAGTATAGGTCATGCCTCAGGGGATACTGTTAATTTCTACACTCTTGGTGATGAGGTTATTGGTGATGCTGTTGCTGATAGTGATGGTGTAGCTACATTAATATGGTCTCCTAATTGGGGTTCTTATATTGTATATACTTATAATGATATTGTTGGTGAATCAGTTAATGCCGAATGGTCAATCGACACTACTATGAATATTGATGATTTGGAAACAACTGAATTCGTAGATAGTATAAGTTTTGAAGATAATGGTGAATTCAAATTAACAACTAAAAACATTACTAAAATTGAGGATATGACTGGTTTATTATTAGATTTATCATTTGAAGATGATTTATGTTACAGTGAAACACATCATAGTTTCCCTGAAGATTATGATGAAACCAGATTCAATAGTAGTGATTTAACACCATATGAATATGAAATCTTAAAACAAGCCATTACAAATATTACTGTAAATGATAATGGTGATTTAATACTGCATAGAGCAGACATATAATTAAATATATTTTTTGTGAGGAAAGATAATGGTTAAAGATTGTAATGAATATGATAAAGAATGCAAGTATTTTCACCATGAACCCTATTATACGCCGAATAATTATGATGTATTCTTTGATTATAATAGTATACCTGTGAATATTCCTGTTGAAAAACCGCATGATTTCCGTAATAGGTTGCAGAAATTAATGCCTTTGACTAAGATTATTCATTTGAATATGGATAGTGAAACTTTCAAAGAAGATAATAATATTCATTTACATACAAAACTGAAACTGAATTATAATACTCTTGAAGACTCAACCGAAACTCGATTAAAATTAACTGGTCAATGGAATGATTTAAACGAAGATGAAACTGGTAGTGTAGTGTGTAAATTAGCTTATTTGTCTGAGGAGGAATCACCAGTTGTTAATGCTAAAATCCGATTAATTAATGTGCATTATCCATTATTAGAATATTCCGGCACTACAAATGCAGATGGTGAAGTGATTTTCCATGATGTGCATTATGGTTCTTATGTGCAGCAAATATTATTAGATGGTTATACTATTCCCCTACACTTATTTGATGTTGATGATGAAGAAATTGAGAATAAGTTACTAATTGGTTCATCTGAGGAGATTACTGATGAGTCGGTTGAAGGTGAAGAGAATACTCATGTTCAATTGAATTTTTATCGTAATGGTATTTTAATATTGTCTTCATGGTTTTATGAGAATGGTAAAGCAATGACTGCTGATGAAGATAGTTTTGAAAATGGTATTTTAGTTTTAGATGTTGCATCTGATGAGTATGATGATTCAACAACAATATTATTAAACACTCCGGGTTTTGAAATTGTAAATGATTTCACTGAATTTGAAGTGAGTATTTTGGCTAATGGTATTGTTGTTGATACTGTTGCATTGAATTTCAGGAATAATTATACTAAATCATCTAAAATATTACCGTTATATGATGGCAATGATAATTTGATTAATTATTCTATAGGTTATTCTCAGGAAAATTGTGATGTTAACTTTGAATATTTTAATGTAGTGAAATATAAAAGCAATGAGAAGGTATTGTTATGAATATTAATATTAAAGGATCATATGTATTTAGACAAAACGGAGAAGTTATTCTAAGAGGAACTAATTTAATCACGTTTCAAGGAGAGTCTTTTTTCCTGAACAGACCTATTAATAATAACTTTAATGCAATGAAATATGTTGTATTAGGAAATGGTCTTAATCAACCACGTAAAATGAACACTAAACTTGGTAATGAAACTCTTCGTAAAGAATGTGTGAAAAAAGCTGATTTAGATAATAAGCGCATATTATTAACAGTTAATCTAAGTGCTTCAGAGGTTATTGGCACATCAGAAATTGGTGTAGCTAATGATGACATACTTATATCTCATGATGTTTACGAAAGAATACATGATAGTGATTTAAATAGTCGTGTTGGAGAAATTGAAGTAGAGTATAGTTTCCAATTATCAACAAGTGCTATCAGGTCTGATTGGAAGAAATTAACTGGTAGTTATGAGAATAATAATATTTATTATATTAGTGAACCGAATGAGATTATTGGTGTTTTAGAGGATAATACTAATTGTGGTTATCGTAAAACTAATGAGTTAGGGGAGTTAGCAATGTATCAAGGTGCTTATTTCTATGACCGTAGTATTGGACAATTATATATTCGTACTAGTAGGAATACTGATCCGGTGAATGATACTATTATTGTTCAAACAAAATAATCTTCTAATTCTTTTTTCTCTTATTTTTATTATTTTTTTTTATTATTTATTTTTTTATACTTTTTTTTATTATTTTTAGAATAAAAACTTTTTAAAATGTGATATTTCATGGCTGATAATTGTAATCCAAAATATAAGAATCTGAACCGTATACAATCATTCAGCGAGCAAAGATATGCAACAGTACAGTTAATGCAGCAAGCTTGCATGAATGATGAATACTTAAAACAACAAGTCGATGAGTTAACTTACTTGTCCCCTGCTGCTGTTAGAAAACAATTCACCCCAATTGATGTGGATGATACTAAAAGTTGGGGTCATCAAGTAAACCAAGACAATACAGTAAGTTTCAATTCATCAACTCTGAAACATGTAACTGTTGATTTTAGTGAAGAAACAATGAAATATGTTGATTTAGAAAACACTACCTGTGATTTATATGTTAACGGGGATACACGAATTGCACAATTAAATCAACACGACACCTCCACATTGAATACTAATACTCGTGACTGGAATGCTACAAGTGGAGTTAATGAATTCTGGTATGTTGGATATGATAAAAGTAAAACTTACCAATCCCTACCTCAATGGGATGGTAATGTATGGGATAGAAACATTCCATCTGTCTGTAGAGCTGAAACTATTAAAATAGATGATATATCTGATGGTGTTGAAGCTAGATTAACTGGTGTTGTTTTAAAATTACAATATGGTGGAAGCACAATCTCTAAAGTACAATCTCCATTATATGTTCAATTAAGAAAAACAACTGCAAAACAAGTTGAACGTTACAATATGGAAGGGGAATTTAGTTATAGTGAATTTAAATTCAAATCATATGATCCAAAACAATATGATACAGTATATGTTCCTGATAGTGACCCTAATGATGCATTAGCTACAGCAGTATACTATCCAAGCACTACTAGTCCTGAAAATGTAACTATAGCATTCGACAATCCACCAGTTGTGGAGAAAGGGGAAACTTATGCTTTAGTATTTGCAAGCCCATTATCACATTATGATCATGCACCAAGAGTTGGAGGATGGGGACGTATATGTAACCCCGACCCATATCCAAATGGTTATGCATGGATAAGTGAAGATAACGGTTACACTTGGAACCGTTACGGTAAAGACAATTATACTGTTGATTATCGTTTCGGTAGAAGATGGCCAAGAGACTTCGCATTCCAATGCCACATCAGAGAATTCAGAAAAGAATTCACAACTAACACTTATGAAGTATTATACTTAAAACCAATCTACAGTAGTCCTATTAAAAGTGTACAATTAGCTAGTAATGCGGATAAAAACAATCAGGAAATAATTTATGAAGTATCCACTACAGGATACGATGATGACTGGGTTGATGTAACCAGTACACGTTTAGCAAGATTCAGTCCTGATGAAGAAACAGGTAAATATCCAAGAGTATTATTAGTAAGAGCAAAATTAAAAAGTAATGATTCCGGTAAAACTCCAACAATCTCAAATATTCGTCTCGTAATTGAAACAGAACTCCCTGATGAAATGCATGTAAGAACACATTATTATAATCCAAAAACAGAACCAATGCTTGGAGCTAATATGTGGGGCAGATTATATGCACCATTCACAACTGAACCATCAACAGATTGTACTGTTGAAATAATCAGTAATAAGACACATACAGAAAATTTTAAGATAATCCAACCAACAGATTTACCTGAATATACTTATCTCACTTATGATGATGAAAAACACACCCAGGTCATACCATCAGAGAAAGTTGACGGTAAAAATGAATCACAATTAATTAATTACTTAACTGATAATCCTGAAGTTGTTGAAGAGTTATGGCGGAATAATATTCAAGTAATTGGTTTTATACGAGAATTCCATTTAAGTAAAAGTCCAGCTTACCCTATACTCGGTTGTTATTTAACACCATCTAATCCTAATATTCGTGCTTTCAACTTAGGAGAATTCTATGAGTATAATGTGGATTACACTAATGATAATTTAACATTCTATGATAAAACAATAAAAGATAAATTAATCCCTGGTAACTTGAAAGTGGAATATAATCCAGTATTCATTGATAATTTAACATTATCCGAAGTAGGTCGCAGAGTTGATGATGAAGGAGTAATTAGTGAAGGATTAGTATTAGATTACTTTAAGGAAGAATTTGTCATTACTGATAGTCATATTGAGAATCGTACAATTGACCTACGTGTTTCACCAGTCGACCCAATCCGTAGCGTAATTCTAAACAAGGATACTGACGATGAAGAAATATTAACTGAAAATGTAGATTACACTGTTGATGCTAACGCCAAAAAAATAGTTTTCAAACAAGTGGGAAGCGACGGTGTTTCAACAAGATTAAATCTTGGAGATAAACTCACTGTTGTTTACACACCAAGCCTTGAAGATGCAGGTATTAGTATAGGTTATCATGCAACACGTAGCGACACTAAAAAAGATGTATACATTGAACCTAACTACATCGAATACAAAGTATAAAAAATAATGGGGGATTGAATATTTATGGTTGAAACTTCAGGAAATGATGAAACTCTTGGACAAGAATATATTGGTGAGACAAATGCGAATAACGAACAAAACAGCACCACATCATCCAGTAATCAACAAAGATTCGTAACAAGAGTGCTTCATGAAAAAAATAATCAAGTAATCGGCGCAGAGGTTATAGTCTATGATGATGACCAGAAAAAAATAGATAGTATAATAGTAGCAGATACCACTAGCCTTGAAGAATTTCAGGACAAATGGGAAAACATCAGCAGATATTACATACTCCGTGGTGATGTAACTTTACCTGACGACCTTCAAGAACGAATAGATAGGGGAGAACTAACTACATTACAGGAAATACTTGCAAATAGAAATGGAAACACTCAAATTAATGCCACTACTTTAAATGATAATTTCACATATGAAAACTTCGCTTTAAGCGACCATGATCATGATGATAAATACTGTGTTCTTAATCATCAATCCAGTACTCAGGATTATGGAATTGCAACAAGTAACCTGTATGGCCATACAAAAATAGCAGACCACTTAAACGATTCCACTTTCCAACAAGCAACTGCATTAAGTAGCAAACAAGGATATGAGTTAAACAAGAAAATAACAGATATGAATAATAGATTCGCATGGTCTGATGTGAAAACTATCGGTTCATATATTAAATATAGGGTTAATGAAGATTTAAGATTATGCGTATGTAATTATAATAGATCAGATTACACTGGATTAAATAATACCTCAAGCAGTAAAGAATTAGAAAAAGCCGGAACTATTCCCTCATATTATAGGCCAACAAGTAGGGTTTTAACTCCATTATACAGAGGAGATGTTGTTTTATACTATAATACTGATGGTAGTGTTAGTATACGTACTTTAACTAAAATTGAAAGTATGAATATTCATGCTCAAGTAATGTGGCACTTCTAAAAAAAATGGGGGATTGATGATAATATGGATTCGCCACCAAATGAAGAATTTTGTAATGGATGTTGTTATAATGATAATCCTCATCCTGAATTAAAATGTCGAAAGATAAAATGCTGTTATCTTGTTAAAACAGAATGCATACTTAAAAAAGAATATACTCTATAAAAATTATTCACTTTCTCTTTTTGCAAATGATGCCCTATTTTTTTTAGTTTTTTTTTAAAATAATTTTTTAAACTCTAAAAAAATCTTTTTTTTCACCCTCCAATAATTTTAAAAATTTTATTTTGAAAAAAATCTTCGGTAAAAAAAATAATGGAAAAAAATGGGGTTGATGCAGAACTCAAATAAAATAAAATCAGATTGATAGGGGGAGAATATAATCTAAAAAAAGGATAAATTGAGTTTAAAATAAAATTTTTAAAAAAAAACGTGGAAAGAGTAACATAAAAATATAAGAATTTCTTTTTTCTATTGTTAAAAAAAAGGATTTTAGTAAATTTTTTTGGTATATGAAGAAATGTAAAAATATAAAGGATTGATATTTTGAATTTAGAATTTGTGATTGATAATCAAATTTTGAAAAGAATCGACTCCCAAGATGTTGTAAGTAAAAACCATAATATTTACAAATGTCGTTTTATTTTTGAGGAAGATAGCGATTGGGATGATGTAAACAAATTCGTTATCTTCACTGATGGTTGGGGTAGCTCCACAACAGTACATCTTGGGAAAAGCAGCAATATATTAAGTTGTCTCGTTCCTGATAATGTTCTAAAAGGGAGTTACTTCAAAATATCAGTTTACGGAGGAGATTTACTAACAACAAATAATGTATCTGTATCATTAATCGAATCAGGATACTTGAAACACAAACACTCCGGATGCAATAAACATCATAAAGATGTTTTTGTCGAAATATTCGACCGATTAGATGCAGCAATAGATAGTGTAATCTATGAAAATCATTGTATACACTTATTTAGCAGAGACTCCCTTATTGAATCAATATACTTGCCATTCATAGATGAAACTGAAATTGCAGGAATTGTATCTACAGAAATACAGGGATATTTAGACAATCATGAATCCAGATTTTTATCGCCTGAAGATAGGACTAAATTAGATAGTGTTGAACTTGGAGCTAACAGGACAATCACTGATGATAGTTTAGACCCATCTAGTACTAATCCAATTAGTAATCGTGCCGTGGCAGATGCATTAAATGGTAAAGAAGATTCTTACGACTATGTTGAACGAATGGATGCTTTAATCCAACAATTAATTGAAAACGGAGACAATTAAACATGACAGATATACAAACATTATATGGCCACTTGAATACTTTAACCAAACAATGGTTCTATGACAAAGACGAAATCGACGCAGAATTAGCTGACGTTGTAAGAACAAGTAACACCACGGGTTTACTTAAAAACGATGGTACTGTAGACACTTCTACTTATCTCACAGAGCACCAAAGCTTATCCAACTACATTGAAAAAAGCAACACAACTGGTCTCGTTAAAAACGATGGTACTATTGACACCAACACATATTTAACCGAGCACCAAAGCTTAACTAATTACGTTCAAAAATCATCAACTGCTGGTTTAATCAAAAACGACGGTACAATCGATACTTCAACATACCTCACAGAGCACCAGGACATCTCTGGTAAAGCTAATAGTGCTGACCTTGCAACTGTTGCAACAAGTGGAAGTTACACTGACTTGGATAATATTCCATCCACTTTTGCTCCAACTGCACACGAACACGAAGCAGCTGATGTGAAAGACACTAACGCACACAGTAACCTTGGAACCAGTGCAAATGCTACCCAAGCAACAATCAACACTGCAATCGACACCAAAATAGGTGCACTTTTAGCAGTTGAATTGGTAGAAGTCACCTCCTCATTAGGTACTGCATCTGCCAGTACAATGAACAAATTGTACCTTGTAGCAGAATCAACCAGTGAAACTAATGATGCATATGAAATCTTCGTCACTGTCCGTACCGGATCAAGTGGAAGCTACGAGTATGATTGGGAAAAAGTAGATACTGCACGTATCGATTTAAGTGGTTACGCTGCAATTGGCCATGTCCATGGTAATATTACCAATGATGGTAAAATCGGTTCTACTAGTGGTAAAGTTGTTGTAACCACTACTGGTGGAGCTTTAACCACAAGCGACTGGGTAACTGAAGTTGATGCCGTAGTTCAAAGCTTAATCACCTACGGAAACAGCTTATAGAAAATATTTAAATAAACAATAAACAAAAAAGAGAGGAGGAATATTCTTATTATCTCCTCTTTTTTTTAACTAACAAAAAAAATTTTAAATTTTAAAAGGAGTGAATAAATGGTTTCAATAGGTACTTTATTCAGCGATTTCATGCAATTAGTTGGATTAAATCATTATACTAAAACACAATCCGACAATCAATATGCTGCAAAAGACCATTCCCATACAGGTTATTTAACAAGTCATCAAGACATTAGTGGGAAAGCAAATGCTGTACATACTCATAATTTATCAGATATTAGTACTGAAGCGGTTGAATTTTTATTTACTTATGCTAATGGAACAACAGAAACCCTAAATTTAGTAACTTATTATGATGCAACAATAGTAAATAGGGTAGTTTTAACTCGACAAGGTATGTCATTTACTGCTACTGTTACAAATACTAAAGGTAATGGTATAAGTGGAAAAACAGTAATTTTATATGAGGACAATACACAAAAAGGTACTGGTACAACAAATACTGAAGGGATTATTACTTTAACAGTAGATGAGGGTAATGGTGGTACTTTTAAAGCAATTTGTGATGGTGTAGAAAGTAATGGTATACTAACAGACCCAATGTAAATGGGTCAATGCATGAAGTAATAAATTAAAGGAGAAAATAAAAAATGCCTGTAGGAGAAACAACATATTATTTAAAATTATGTTCTGATAAGGATACTTATGATATTGGAGATACAATTCATTTTTATAATTGTGGAACTTCTTCATCTTATGATATTGTTGTATCAGGTAATCAATCTTTAAGGTTATATATAAATGATACACTTATTTCATCAAATTTTTATACAGAATCTTTTGTTAATAATGGTTATGATTATGTTTTTGATAATGAAGGGGAATATGTTGTAAAAATTGAAAAAGTAGGTGGTAGTCAGTTAAGTTATAAAACTATTACTGTTAATGAAGCATCTGTAGGGGGGGTACTTTGCAGATAGGTAATAAAACAGTATCCTCTATTATGATTAATAATAAAGAAGTAGCAAGTATTACTCGTGTAAGTGATAATACAATATTATATGAATATACATATGAACCAATAGTTACAAGCATTACAATTCATAAAAATTACTATGATTTTGAAGGATATACTTCGAGATATGTTGTTGCAACCGTATATGACCAAAAAAATAATCCCATAAGTGATAAAGAAGTAACTTTAACAGATGTGTCGACAAATAGGTCTTTTGTACACACTACTGATGAAAATGGTGTGGCTTATAATAGTTTAAATACAAGAGCAATGGAGGATATTTGGAAGGCAAGTTGTGATGGAATAGAGGTTTCCACTACTGGGAGTTTCCCATATTAAATTAATATATGCATTATCTATTTTTATGAATTAAATAAAAAAATTAGGGTTTAATAAAAAAATACTTGATTTTAAAATTATGAGTTTTATAATGATACTAACTATTACCCCTCAAAAAAACTAAAAAATAGAAATACAAAAATAAAAGGTTGAAATAATAATGAATAATAATATAAGTTTAACTGATTATATTCTTGAAAGAGTATATGGGAAAGGAGATAGTTACACTCGTTCAGAAATTCAAGAAATGATTGCTAATCATATTAGTAATTTTAGATTATTTGAGGTAGTATTAGAATTACCTACTGAAAACATTCAATCCAATAAATTATATCTATTAATCAACACATTAAGTATCCAAAATAATCGTTATGATATTTACATTTACACTAATAATAAATGGGAAAGATTAGATAGTCTGGAATTCAATATAAGTGATTATCCTACATCCGATGAATTAACTACTTTATTACTTGATAAAGTGGATATGAGCAGTTATGAAACTACTGTAGATAGTTTAAACACATTAAGCACTAATCTAACCAGCCTATATAATAATCTTGAAGATTTCAACGAAGTGTTAATTGATTTTGATGAAGATAACACTAATTTATCCAATGATTTAAGTAAACTAAAAGACAATCTGGGTATATTCCTCACCGGAGTAAATGCTTTAATAACGGATTTGAATTCATTAAACTTGGATGTTGATGTTCTTGATGGTAATCTCACAACTGTATCCTCTAATTTAACATCACTACAGGATGATGTTGATGGATTTAATGAAGATTTAGATACTTTAAACACTAGTGTAACTACATTGGATAATCGGGTTGATGGATTAGGTAGGGATTTATCAACTTTAAATTCCAGCATCGAAGGTTTTGACGATGATATTGATGATTTAAAAACAAGTAATGCCACATTATCTGATAGATTGGATACAATGGATAGTGATTTATCCACAGCTCAAAATAACTTATCCACATTAAACACTACATTAGACACACTGGATAATAAAATAGATGGCTTCGATGAAGATATTGAAGATTTAAAAACCAGTAACTCCACATTAACAGGTAGATTAAATACATTAGATAGTGATTTGTCAACTACCCAAACTAATTTATCCGCAGTAACTTCTTCTCTAGATACATTGGAGGATAAGGTTGATGGTTTGGATGATGATATTGGAGATTTAACAACCAGTAACTCTGCATTATCTGCTAGATTAGACTCATTGAATAGTAATCTATCAACTACCCAAACTAATTTATCCACAGTAACCTCTTCTCTAGATACATTGGAGGATAAGGTTGATGGTTTGGATGATGATGTTAGTGATTTGCAAACAGATACAGCTGGTTTAAGCACTCGTTTAGATGGTTTAGATACAGATTTAAGTACTGCACAATCTGATTTATCCTCATTAACTACTTCATTAGGTACATTGGATGGTAAAGTAGAGGGTTTGGAGGATGATTTATCTGATTTACAAACAAGTACTACGGGTTTAAGTTCTCGTTTAGATGGTTTAGATAGTGATTTATCCACTACTCAATCCGATTTATCCACAATAAATTCAGATTTATCCACACTCAATGGTAAAGTAACCACATTAGATACAGATGTATCCGGATTAAAAACTAGTACAACAACCTTAAGTGGTAAATTAACAACTCTTGAATCTGATTTAAACACTACTAGTGGTGGTTTAGCTGATTTAAACACTACTGTAACTAATCTTGATTCAAGTGTTACAACATTACTCGCCGAATTAACTGAAACTGAAGGAGATTTAAGTGAAAGCTTAGCAGATATTGTTAATTTAAGTGGTAGGTTAACTAGTTTCATCACAGATTTAAACACACTCGGAGAGTATATAACTAATTTCGAAGGTGATTTGAATGATTTCAAAGAAGGTCTTGAAGAAGATGAGATAACCTTAGAAACAATCACTTTAGATAGTGATATACTAAATTTATTCGCAGCCATTGGATCTGTAAAAAGTGATATTACTGATGTGCAGGATAATCTAACCGATGTTCAAGGCGACATTACAACAATGCAAGGCGACATAACTACTGTCACAACAGGCATTAATGATGTTAAATCAGACATAGGAGACACCAGTACAGCAGGAACAATTAAATATAATTTAAATAAAGCACAAACTGACATCACATCTGCCCAAAGCGATATATCATCAGTACAAAGTGACATATCCTCTGTTCAAACTGACATATCTTCAGTGCAGGAGGATATTAGTGATATTCAAGATGATATTGGTGATACTAATACGGCTGGTACTATTAAGTATAATATTAATCATGCTCAAAGCAATATTACTACTGTGCAAGGAGATATCACTTCCGTGCAAGGTGACATATCATCTGTTCAAGGCGACATTAGTGCTGTCCAAGAGGATATCAGTGATATTCAAGATGATATAGGGGATACTAATACAGCTGGTACTATTAAGTATAATATTAATCAAGCACAATCAGATATCAGCACAGTTCAAGGTGATATTACAACTGTCCAAGGAGATATCACAACCGTACAAAGTGATATTACAACTGTACAAAGCGATATTACTGGTATTCATGATGATATCGGTGACAATAGTACTGCAGGAACTATTAAGTATAATATTAATCAAGCACAATCCAACATATCAACTGTGCAAAGTGACATAACCACTGTCCAAGGTGATATTACAACTGTACAAAATGATATTAGTGATGTGCAAAGCGATATAAGCAATATCCAAAGTGACATTGGTGATACTTCAACTAGCGGTACAATTAAGTACAATATTAATCAGGCACAAACTAGTATAACTTCTGTTCAAGGAGACATATCTGACGTACAGGATGATATTGCTTCTGTGCAAGGAGATATTACAACAGTTCAGGGAGATATCTCTGATATTCAAACTGAGATTGGTGATACTTCAACAAGTGGAACTATTAAATATAATATCCACCAATCACAATCAGATATAGCTACCGTCCAAGGTGATATAAATGATATTCAATCAGACATCACATCTGTACAAGGAGATATATCCACAGTTCAAACTAATATTACAACTGTTCAAGGAGATATTGATAGTGTTCAAAGTGACATCTCAGATGTGCAAGGCGATATCACAACAGTACAAGGCGATATCAGCACCATACAAGGTGATATAACCTCTGTTCAAGGAGATATATCTACAGTACAGGGGAATATCACAACAGTTCAAGGCAATATTAGTAATGTGCAATCTGATATTAGTGATATTCAATCTGATGTAGGAGATGTTGAAGAAATCGTTTATGGTGAAAATGGTACAAAAAATAATCCTGATGCTGATTCTTTAATGGGTAATGTTGATACAATAATCAACACAGACATCCCTGCAGTACAAGGAGACATTAGTGAGGTTCAAGGACATATTCAAACAGTACAAGATGATATTGATGTTGTTCAAAAGGATTTGACAGATGTTGATATATATGCTAAATATGGCATATTACCTGACGATTTAATGCCTTCCTCTTTCAAAAAAGATGCTCCACATAGTATAACATATGATAAATCAACTGGATATACAAGAATACGAGTAAATGAGGGAAATACTAATAATACTGACAAAGGTTATTATGCAGTAATCCCTTTCACTGCTCTATCTAACAATATAGAAATAAATATTGATTTTTATACTACTGGTATGGGTAACGATGACTTTGGATTCCGTATATGTGATAGGGAAGCATTAGATAATGATGGTACTTTTAATAGTTATGGGTCTTGGATTATTCCATATTCAGGACAAGGTAGACTTGCTTATGGCTATGGGGGAATATGGGGTGCCAACACTAAATATTATGATGAATATAATAAAGTATCTAATGATGTTAATTACCATTATACTTTCCGTTTAACTGATACCAAAGTTTATTATTCACTACGAAATATGGATACTGGAGTAATTGTTAAAGAAGATACATATGAGAGAACTGATTCATATTCATTTAGTGGTTTATACTATTTCTATATGGGTCTTGCTAAATTTGGTACAGGAGGAGCAGATAAAAGTCTTTACTTTAAGAATTTATCTATTGAAGAATTATCTTCAAAATATACAAAGGCTCAAATCAGTTCAATGGATGGTAAAATTGATGATATTGATAATCTTGCAAAATTAGGATGCTTGTCTGATGATGATATGCCCTCTGCTTTCAAAAAAGATGCTCCTCATAGTATAACATATGACCCATCAACAACATATTCAAGAATACATATCTATGAAGGAAATGAGAATAATACTAGTAAAGGGTATTATATGGTTATACCTTTCACTGCTTTGTCTAATAATATTCAAATTGATGTTGATTTCTATACTACTGGTATGGGTAATGATGATTTTGGTGTGAGGATTTGTGATAAAGAAGTATTAGATAAAAATGGTACATTCAACAGTTACGGTTCATGGTTAATTCCTTACTCATTACAAGGTGCAGTTGTTTATGGGTATGGGGGTTTTAATTGTGGTGGAACAAAATATTGTGATGAGCATTATAAAGGAGTATTTGCGAATAATGATAATGAAAACAGTAAATTATTCCATTATACTTTTCGTTTAACTGATACTAAAGTATTTTATTCTTTAAAGAATACTGCTACTGGAACAACTCTAAAAGAAGCAGAATACAATCGTACAGACAATTACCAATTTAGCGGTTCATACTACTTCTATATGGGTGCTTCTAAATTCAGTTATGGTAGTGGGGATAAAAGTATATACTTTAAAAACTTGAATATTCAAGAATTATCCTCAAAGTATGCTAAAAATCAGATAAACTCAATTGATGGTAGGGTAGGTGATGTTGATAATGAATATTATGGTGATTTGAATAATCAGTCATTAAACTTATTAAGTGCCTTGAATAGTATGTTGGGAGGAATGGCTACTCACTATCGTATAGTGTGGATTTTTGACAGTAGTGGAAATGCTTCATATGATATGCATTATCTTGAAGAAAAAGGTTTCTTTAAATTAAATCATAGTAATCTTGAAGGAACTAAATCTCCTTCTGCAACAGATTCTAATAATGCTCGTATGGAAGTGAGGTCAGTTACACGAAATTCTAATTGGCAAATAACCAGCAATTCTTCTATTGCTTCTAATTATTTTAATAATAATCCTGCTTTGGGAGTTTGTTATAAATTATATAATAAAAATGTAGCAACAACAAGTGGATATGAAGAGCCTTATGATGTTATTTTTGAATATAAAACCAATCAATTCTATGTTAAGGAAAATAATAAATGGGTTGTTAGTAATGATATAACAGATTATTTCAAGTATACTTCATTATCACAAAGTGTTGTTGAAACAATTTATCCTATTGGTAGTGTTTATATTACTATGACTGAAAATTCAATGCCCCATATATTGTTTGGAGGAACATGGAGGTTATTGGAAAATAAATTTAGATTAACATCAGTACAAGGTGATACCTTTGAAGTTTACATGTGGCGGAGAACAGAATAACATTAATTTTTTTTTAGATGAAACCATTGATAAAGACTATCTATTAAATATTCTTAATCCAACTTATAGTAAAGGTAAATTCGAATTATAAAAAAAACGATAGGGTTAATATAAAAAGGTTAAAAATGTCTAGTAAATTAATACGTAATTTGAAAACATTATTCCATGATTTTATTTTTTATCGTGAAGATGATGAGATGAATTTTCATAATTGGATAAGTGAAAAAGTAGAATATACGAATGGAAATTATGTTAATCAAAGTACATTTGAACAAAATATAAGTGTTAGTTTTGCAGCATGGATTGTTCATCCAGCTTATCGTGCCGGAGATTTAAAAATAACTGTGAATCCCGGTATCAGCGGTCAAAATGTCACTATAGTTTATGTTAAAACTAGTGATGGTGCGCAGGCCACAGCTACATTAACTACTAATAGTAATGGTTATTGTTATTTATCTGATTCTTTTTTTAGAAATTACTCTGCTACAATAACTGTTGAGCCTATTACGGTTAATGGAGTAACTTATGCTGGAGGTAGTGTAACTTACAACTTATAAAAAAAATTGAGGAGATATGGGAGGGTTTGTTGAAGAATATAATTATGTCTAATCAGATAACAGAATTAATAATAAATTTTAAAGAAGCGTTAATGGGTAATTATTATAGTAAAACTAATGAAAAGGATAAATTCCTGCAATGGTTAGAGTCTACTATTAATTATTCGAATGGTTCTTACAGTATACTTGAAGAAGAACTTATTACGGAATCTGAACAGGAATCTTTTGAAGGAAATCCTCGATTGAAAAATATGGTCAAATCATGGAGTCGTAGTAAAGTTGAAAAGCAAGAATACTGGAATGATTTCCTCAACGGAAGATTATCCTATTTAAATGGTACATTTTGTCTTGATAAAATCAATGATAAATATGTTCAACAAACCGTAACTGGTGAGTTTAGTTATGAACTGTATTATAATGGTAAGTATTACTATTATCTTGAAATAAATGTGGCTCCTGGTGTTAGTGGTCAGAGTTTTAGTTTTTCACCGGAGTTTAATGTTTATAGGGTTCATCAGACAAGTGTAGGTTGTTATGGTGTTGAAATTACTTCAGACACTATTATCAATGAGCCTGTTACTTTGATTGCCGAATCATTTTTAAAGGATAATACTGTTGTTTATAGTGGTGGTCGGATTGTTGTAAATCCAACTAACCTATAAAAATATTTTTAAAATTTTATTTTTTTTATATTTTTTTTTAATTCAAAATAAAGAAAAAAAGTATTACGATATCTGTTAATATTTAATACTTTATTCTCAATCCAAAGTAAAAATTCAAAGGAGACAAAATATGCAAATAAGCGATTTATACCAAACTAAAATAACATGCAGCACATATAATGCAAACATTGACAGTACAGACACTGTGATAACTGTAAAACTTATAGACTTCAACGGTGCAGCGGTAACAAATAAAAGCGTAACATTAACATGTGATAAAGGATATTTCAACAAAAATGGTAGTACTTCCATAAGCGGAACAACAACAAAAAGTATCACCGCAACCACCAACAGCAGTGGAGAAATCACCGCAACTTGGACCGCATCAGAGTGGGGATTATGCACCTTTTCAGCAAATAGTACTAAATCCAGTGTTAAAATAAGAGGATTCAAAGTCTTAACTGACACATCAACAGTTACATTAAGAGAATATGAAGAACATGTTTTATTATTCGTGAAAGGTATTGATTATATTGCAACAACAGCTTTCACAGATAAAGATACTATGTTAACTAAAGATAGTTTAAGACCATACATGCCAGTTACTGTGTTTTCCAATACTGGAAATGTCCTGCTCCGTATTTCTGACAGTACAAATAAACTACAGATTCGTTCTGCAGGCAGTGCACAGGTAAGAGAAAATGTTTATGCTCAAATGCAATGGATTAAAAGATCCGAATAACTATTTTTTTTATATTTTTTTTTAAAGTAATTTTTTTTAAAGGAGAATTTATAACAATGGCGAAAATAACATTTAAAAATATACAAACTTTAGCAAAAGATGTTAAAAAGTATGTAGAAAAAAACAAGAAACTACCAAAAAGTTTAACAGTAGCAAAAGTAACCTACACTTATCCTCAAATAGGTTACATCCTATCAAAATCAATAGTCAATATTGGAAAAGACATTACTGTAATGGACGTTAAAGTAGCACCAAAACCATCAGGTGAAACAGTAAAATTAGATTTAGATAAATCTGAATATATTAAAGAATCCAAAGACTATTACAAATTCATAGAAGAAAAAAAGAGGATACCAAATTACAGTAAAATCAAAGGTAAAAAAGTAAAACAAAGAGTAATGATTTACAGCCTCGCCAAAATTATTGTATGGTACACTAATAATGGTAAAAAATTACCAAATACTTGCAGATTCTACACCTCTGAAACCATATCTAAAAAAACAACCACAACTACTCGTTCTAGTTCTAAGTCAACCAAAACAACTAGTTCGTCCAATGGTTTACATGACTACTTAACCAGTAAAGGTTGCAGTGGTATGGGACAATGCACTGGGTATTTTTGTGCATGTAACAGTCTGCAACAGTCTTTTTATCGTTTGACTGGTATTAAAGTTGATGAAAAAACCATAGCGGGATGGGCAGGAACCACTAGTTCGGGTACGGATCATAATGGAATCAATACTGCTGTAGCCAAATTTAACAAGAAATATAATAAAAAAGTTAAAATCACATGGTACAACTTCAGCGACCTTGGAGGAAGCAGTAGTGCAAGATGGAAAAAAATAGCAGAACTCATTAAAAAAGGAGCAGTATTCTTCCATTTAAGCTATAGAAATAAATGGGGGCACTATGAGGTAATTAAAACTGTTGGTGATGATTTAAAAATATTAAATAGTCTTGGAGATAGTTGTGGAAGTGGAACTTATTGTGGTTACATTGAAACAAGAACTCGCAGCACACAACAAAGTTATATTAGTGGGATTTCACAAAAAAGCGTGGCAGTTTTAACTAACGGATGAAAAAATAAATCGAGGAATTCAAAGTATGTTAGATAAAGCAAAATTATATTTTAAGAAAATTCAATTAAAGAATAAACAGAGAGCAATTGATAAACAATATGAACGTGAAGGATTAACTGATGAAGTATTAGATGCTCAAGTCGAATTAAACATGTTACGAAATGAGCTTGATATTCCTGATAGTGAAAATTTTGTTTATGAAAATTTCGTACAATAAATCAAAAACTTAAACCCTCCAGTAATTATTTTTTTTTACTGGAGGGTTTATTTTTTTTTTGGATTTTTTTCAGAAAAATCAAATTTTTAAATCAATATAAATAAGTTATTCTTTTCATAAATGAGTTATTTGTCTTATTGATATATATCAATACTATTAAATTGAGGGTTTGATTAAATAATAAATAATATGTTTGAGATTATTTAGATGATGTGTTTCTAGTTTTTTATAATTAATTAGAGTATGTTTGGTTTGTTTCATAGGTTATAGGGTTAATTTAGTTTTGATGTGATTATTATTTGCTGAATATTTTTCTTTTGGTAATGTTTAATTATGATTTTTTGATATATCTTTTAATTGTATGGTTCGTGTTCGTATTGATGTTGATAGTTTTGTTTGCAGGTGGTTGAAGAGTATTAGTGTTGTGCATGAGGAGTCTTATGAGTCTATTTTGTGTAGGCTGTTGGATTGTAAGTTGGGTTGTAATCTTTGTGAGTATACTGTTTTTGATGATGATCTTTTTGTTAGTGTGAATTTATTGGTTGACTGGGATAGTGTTGATTCTAACTTAATGTTTTCTTTAAGAGATGATTATTCTAATGAATTTCCAATAAATACTTGTGTGGATTATGAGACTTGGAATTGTTTTAAAGAAAAGCTTTTAAGTGTTGAAGATATTTTTAGTATTTTGGCTATATTGGATTGTGATGAAAGCATACTTTTTCATAAATTGATTTTTAAAAGAATCAGATAAAAAAAATTTTTTTAAGGAGGTAATTGAGTTTGGCTTATGATAAATTATTTGATACATTCATAGGAAATTCCACATGGAATGATGATACAACTGAATGCAGGGAGAAAACTTATCTTTTTGATAGGAGTAAAAAGTTTAATGCTGTGATGAATGAAGATGGGTTATGGCAATTGCTTAAGGATGAGGTTCCTTTATTTTTGTATACTTTTATTGAAAAGCAAGATGCTATAACTCTTTGTATTTTGTTAAATACATATGATGAGAAGTGTAGTTAAAATTGGTGTGTTTCTGATTGTTTTTATTGTTTTTAACATTCTTTTTTCTTTTTTTTTATTTTTTTTATAGTTTAGGTAGTTATGTTTTTATTATTTTTCCGATAACTTTATATAGTATAAGTTTGTAATATTATATTAGTTGCTGTTACTAATTGATAATAAATATAGTTACAATTTGTGTACAATATTAAAACGTAGGACAAAAAAACACAACCCAAAGGAGATGAGAAACATGGAAAATCTTTTCGAGACCAAAAAAAATATAATCATAAAATTGAAAGATGCTGAAGACAGATTAACAAAAACAAAAAATATATTAAAAAACAAAGAAAATGACCTCTGGTTAAACACTCCATTCAAATCATTAGGTTACACAAACGACGATACACGCCGTGCATATGTTAACCATGAAACAAGTGAACTAAAATTAGAAGAAGAATTAATCAGAAATGAAATCACTATGTTAAAAAGAGAACTTAACTTATGTGATGACAAAATCAAATTGTTCACAATCTAAAAAAAAATGAATACTTTGATAGAATATGTGGAGGGAAAAAATATAAAAAGATTTTGAAAAATTATATTAAAAGATCACTAACCCAGTAAAAATAATATGATTTTATCTCACTATTTTACTTTTACTTTGGAAAAAATATTTACTTTTTTTACTGGAAAAATATTATGGCACTGGGTAAATCTTTAAATATTATTTTTCAATATATCTTAACCACATATGAGGAATCAAAGCAGCATACAAGTAAGTATTGAAACAAAGCATAGGTTGAAAGGATTAAAATTAACCCAAACTGAAACTTATGAAAACATATTACTTAGATTATTAGATGTGAAATTAGAAGGTCGTGAAATCGACTATCTGATTAAAGATAATAATTCAAACAATACGTTAAAAGTTAAAGTTGATTGGGGCAAATCATCTGAGAACATACTCTACTATCATAATGATGGTGAGTTAGATCATGATTTGCCTGAACCAATTAATGATTCGTGTAAAATATTTTATGAGAATATTAAGAACTTGGATAATTTGATTAATATTCTTGCTGTATTGGATGAAGATGAAGAGATTAATGCTGGGGAAGTTAATCTTAAAAGATTATGATTAATCTTTTTTTTATCGTTTTCATTCAATATTCATCTCACTATTTTTTTTTGTTGATGTTGTGTTTTTTGGGTTAATTTTTTATACTTGTTTTTTAATACCTTTATTTATAGTATGTATTGTTTTAGTATATGATGAGGGTTAATTTTTTATAAAATTTATGGGACTGTTTTATTCATAATTTTATGTGAATTTTGTGCATAAAATCACTAAATTTTAGTGGTTTTTTACATTAACTTTAAATATAATTATGTGCTTAAATCCATTATCTTTATAAATTTACACACACTATAATAACAAAAGATTACTTTTCAAACGCTCTCTTACAAAAAACATATCTATTAAAACAATATATACTCTATACCATTCAAAATACAAAAAAGACGAGATGACCCAAAATGAAAGATGGAGACGAAGAGATATTAGAAGAGTTAATAATAACTCGAAACTTAAGCGAACGAACCGGAAAAGTAT
>Ga0310786_10000206_pt1 | contig 99886 bp, 149 predicted proteins | sample AusTroGonzalo_MG_FD_203881 | JGI IMG/M metagenome (GOLD analysis project Ga0310786, IMG submission 203881) | Bovine rumen microbial communities from tropical cattle in Woodstock, Queensland, Australia - Gonzalo_03 (v2) (version 2) | ecosystem: Host-associated > Mammals > Digestive system >... | reverse complement strand
GAATGCTGCATATCCCCACGGTTCTTCTCCAGCTTTTCGTAAAGGATAAATGTTTTCAATAAGCAGCTTACGCCTATCTTCTTCCTTGCCTGTAGTCAAATCAACATAACCAAGATATTCTTTTTGTCCCTCCATTTTTAACTTATCGTCAAGATCAGTAAGACCGAGCTGACGTATCGCATCAAAACATTCGCGGAGTATAGCCTTGCAATCATGTATCTTATAGGTTTTTAGTTCATTGCCCTTCTTACCTATATTAGAGGAATACTTTTTCGCAATATCTGCCCACCAAGCTTTTGCCATGTCCTCTGTCTTTATGCCTGAAAGAGTACCGCCTTTAAAATACTCAAATATATCAATCATTCTTAACAGCTCTCTTATATTGCCATAGTTTGCAAAGTAGCCGATTTTTATCAGCACTTGCAACTGACGAGAGTTGAGGCTTGTATTTTGTAAGTCATAAAGGATGTCAAGGAAATTGTAATATCCTTTTTTGCTCATTTCATAAAGCTCATCACTAACCGTATCATTTAAGTATTTGACCGTTGCGATACCTTTTGATATTGAGTTAGTCTCTTTGTGCGGCATATATTTTGCAGCCGACTCGCCAAATCTTGGGGGAGTAATTGTGATCTTGTATTCTTTTGCAAGCTCCGTACCATTCACAATATCTTCCTCGTTGGCAGCGTTATTCAAAAATGCCGTAACATATTCAAGAGGATGATAATAGCGAAAATAAGCACAGTAATAACCAATCATGCAATAAGCGATAGAATGATTTAGCCCAAACATATACGCCGATGCGTCCTCTATAACTTTCAGATATTCTTTTGCCTCATTTTCAGCAACGTTTCGCGGTTTATCAGACTTACTACAATAACCGTCAAGAATTTTAGGCATCCACTTTTCAAGCAAATCCATTTTCTTTTTTGCTATACCGCGACGCACCGTGTCAGCTTCACTTCCTGAAAGCCCACAAATTTGCTGTAGAAATGCAATGATTGATTCCTGATATACAAGATAACCATAATCATTTTCGAGCAGTTTATCAATCATAATTGACGGATTTTTATGAACCTTATGCTGCATTAAATCATCACGATAAGACGCTCCTGACGGTCTGATAGCCGCTGTAACCAGTGACATATCAAAAATAGACTTTGGCTTAAACTGTCTTAATGATTTAGAGGCAAACTCACTCTCCATCTGAAATATAGTTGCTGGATTTTTAGTCATATCTGCCCATACTTTTTGATCGTCCCAGTTGATTTGATGCGCTTGCGGATAAGGCTCACTGACAAATTTACAGGTATCAGAAATAACGCCAAGCGTTTTAAGAATGAGAAAATCATACTTGACAAGTCCTACATCGTGACACTCGTCCATATCAATCATCAGACAAACATCGCCGTCTTTAAGGAATGTACCATAGTTATCTGCCAATGTTATAGGACTTATGACCATACCTGCTGGATGCACTGACTGAGAAATTTTAGTATCAAGCAAACCGTCAAAGTAATAGAATATATCGGGATATTTTTTCTTGGTTGCTTCTGAGTCTTTTTCAAATTCCTTCTTTATGCCCTTAACCTTATCAAGAGTGTATAAATGATTGTTGTGTTCAGCAAACCAGATTTTATCAAGAGCATTGCAGATACCGTCAATAACAGCCTTATCTTTTAAAGTGCCGTAAGAAGGAACTCTTGCCGTCTTTTCAATGCCAAATCTGCCAATTACATACTCAAAAATTCGCGGTCTATCCTCAGCGATAACATCAGTATCTATATCGCCCAACTCCTGCCTGTCCTCATTGCAAAAACGCGAGAACACTGTATGCCAGATTATAGGATCAACGTCTGTAACATTTGTAAGGTAAGCTATAACTGAACCACATACCGAGCCGCGCCCCGTTCCTACTGGTATATCATTTTCTTTACACCAACTTATTAGCTCGGACATTGACAGCATAAAGCCACACATCTGTAATTTCTTGAATACACGTAATTCTTCGTCAATTGCCGCCCTATATTCGGCTGACTTATCAATAGATATTATGCGATTATTGAGCTTTGTGTTGAAATATGAATCAATGCATTCAACAAAACGTTTGTTGTCCTCTTCGACTGTGCCGTACAATATTGGATATTTTGCTGTTGTATCAAGAGTGAAGTCCTCTATACTGTCAGCAAGTCTATTGGTTTCTTCTATTGCCTCTAAGAATATATCCTCAGACAAAGCATCTTGTTTCTTGAAAGCTGCAACAAGTTCATCGTATGTCTTATAGGACAAATCAAAATTATCTTCATTGCCGTACCTTTTGTCTTTATAGATCAGCAATATCTTTCTGCACTCTGCTTTATATTTATTTAGACTATGGGTGTCGGTAGCCGCAATAAGCTTCTTACCATACTTTTTAGCCAATTGGCTAAGATATATATTATATTCCTTTTGTTCTGGGCAGTCGTGATATTGTATCTCATAGTAGTCATAAGCCGCAGCAAGCTTGTCATATATAGGATTTTGCCTATCAAACTCGTTGAGAGGAGATGCCAAACACGCACTTATTTTTAAGACATTATCTGATAAAGATAAAAACTCATCAAACGTGACACGGTTTGTGTAGTAAAAATGATCTGCCTGAGTTGACTTTGATATGAGAGCATTTATTTCTTTTACACCATCTAAATTTCGTGCCAGCAAAACAGTATGATAGTTGTCACGCACTTTGTTTTCAAGACTTTCAGTGAGATAGCATTCAACACCGTGAATATACTTGATGCCTTTTTCGTCGCAGTACATCTTTTTCTTTACCCAGCCTGATGGTTTACCATGCTCTGTAAAGGCTGTAGCGGTATGCCCAAGACTTACTTCATAGTCTATATAGTCCTTATAATTTGTGCAGCTATCAAGCAAACTATAGTCCGTATGTTTATGATAACAGAAATATTTATGCACTATTGCTCACCTCACCAAAGACTTCTCGTGTATCATTTAGTAATTGCTTTGGTGGAAACGGCAAGGTCTTGTCATACACTCGCTTATCCCAAGCGTACTGATATCTTAAATCGCGCTCGTTTGCAAAGAAGCGGCGTGAAGGCTTGTCATAATACAACCCTACTGTGCTGCCCTCAAACCCCATCATTCTGTCCTTTAATACATCACACAAGACATCATACTTTATAGGCTCTTTGATCCAGCCTTTACCATTGCGCTTTGGCGTTCCCTTTTTATCATCAGAGGTTACTCTGTAAAGGCTTATGATTCTATGAGCTAAATCAATGATAGCGGATATACCTTGCACGTCCATTTTTGAAAGTCTGCGCATTGCTTCGATCTTATGCGGATGCACTACCATGATAATAACAACATTGTATTTTTTTGCTATATCAATGCAGCGTGACACAAACTCTTCTTGTTTTTGGTACTTATTGTTTTCATTACATTCAAGGTTGACCGACGTAAGGTTGTCAATAATGCAAAGTTTAGCACCATACTTGCGTATGCATTCAACCATTGATTCAAGCAGATCATTGACCTTATGAGACTTGCCGTCTTTATATATGTAAATATGTTCCCTGTAAAAACTGTCCATTTCGCGCTGTGCAGATTTATTCACCCTCCAGAACTCAGTGTCGCCATAGTTCTCCTGAGAGATATTGTGCTGACCAGCAAAGATGTAATTAAGCCAATTCTTGCATTGGAAATTTGGTAATTCACCTGAATAATACCATGTATTGTGACCTTGTTCCGCTGCCTGACATACAAGCTGAGATATAAAAGAACTTTTACCACTGCCATTTACACCAGTCAAGATATTAAAGGTTGAGAAGAATAGTTTCATAAGCTTTTTGTCAAGCTCATAAAAGCCCGTCTTTATGCCGTCAATTGCATCAAGATCAATGTTTTTTATATCTGCATAATCTGAAACACTATCAACAGGAGTGTCCGCTGCATCTGATATAAGTTCCATAACCTTTGCTTTGCCACACAAATATAATACTTCGTTTAAATCCTTTACCTTTATATTCTTGCCATCTTTCTCAATAAGGGAAGGTATTTGTACAGTCTTGCATCGCCATGTGCCAAGACGATAGATGCATTCTTTTCGCATACGTTCTCCAGCTTCATCATTGTCTGAGCAAATTATAATGCTTTCAAATTGTTCAAGCCATTCCCAGTTTTCTTCAATCCATCCGTAATTGTTTGCACCTAAAGGAACGGAAACAGTATTTGAAAATCCCGACTCAATAGCCGCCGCTGCATCAGGTTCACCCTCACAAATCAGCAAAGGTGCTGTTGTATTTATGCGGTTCATATTAAAGAGTAAAGGAGTTGTGTCTGCTCCTTTTTGACACCAGCACTTTATATCGCCTTTAGCCTTATTGATCTTGCGGCTCGGTCTGTATTTTACAAGAGTAAGAACGTCGTTAGTATCATAATAGTTAAATACAGCATTGCCGTGTTCGTCTTGTCTGATATCAAGATAATCAACTGTTTTTTGGCTTATGCCTCGTGTGGCAAAATATTCGTATACTTTTGACTTGTCTTGACATTCTACAGGCTTCGGATAGCGGTAAGAAGCCTTTGTCTGAACTTTATGCTCACCTATACTAAATGGCATTTCTGCGAGTTCAAACAGCTTACTTGCCGCCTCCGTAAATGTGTTACCTTTGTACACAAGAGCGTCAATAATATCTACGCTTTTATTGCAACCGAAACAATGATATTTATTGGTCTTTGGGTTGAAGATGAACGACGGTGTTTTTTCATTATGAAACGGGCAAAGTCCTTTATGATTGTGTGCGTCATATTGCTCAATCCCCAAAATGTCAGCAATCATATCCGCAGTTTTATCGCCCAGTTTAACCTTTGCTTCTTCGATTTTGTCATTCTCTATTATCAATGCTTCACCCCCTGAAAACACAATCCATTCCGCAAAGATTTGAGCAATACCAGTTGTCAACCTTGCACTCCCAGTTTGTAGTATGCAAGATGTTTGTTACACTATCATTAAGCCATATCCCACTACGTATTATTTGCGAGGGTGCAAATAGCTCCACCTCTAATTTAGGAATACGGAACATATTAAAAACAAGCTTATATGGGTACTCACCATACTTACGCTTTATACATTCAGCATAAAGATAAAGCTGTCTATAATATTCTTCACGTTCTTTCTTACTCTTAAAGGCGGCATGAGATTTATGATCTACAATATATATCCCCTTATCATCACGCATAATTAAATCTGCGTAACCTATAAAATCATAATCCCCAAATTTAGTTTGTAATTCTTCTTCAACACTGACAACTTCCCCTATAAAGCCATCGTATTCTAAGAAATACTGAAGCGTCTTGTCATAGAAAGACTTTGCTATATTTGCGTATGGGAAACGTTTAGTAACATTGTTGTAATATTCGCTCTCATATACATCCGCCAATTCAAAAGCTGTAAGTTCACCTTTTAGACAGCGTTCTAATAATTTATGGGCAAACTTGCCATGCTGTGCGAAGGCATTTTCTTCTTCGACTTTATCTTTGACATATTTAAGATAGAATGCATATGGGCATTGCTCAAATAGTTTGACGGAACTAAAAGACCATTTCTTTTTTGTTAAATCCATTAGAATGGGATGTCGCCGTCAGAAACAACTTCAATCTCTACATTATCAGACTGTGGTGGAGCTGACTGTTGAGGTGCGGAGTTGTTGCCTCCCGATTTGCCGTCACCAGCAAACTCTACATTATCAACCTGTACTTCAGTTGTGTGGTGCATAACATCACTATGATTTTTGTCTTGATAATTGTTATTACGCATTGAACCTTCAACAATAATCATCTTGCCCTTAGTGAAATATTTACTAACAAACTCTGCACTTTTACGCCATGCAACACAAGTTATAAAGTCTGCTTCGCGCTCACCTGTTTCCTTGTTTGAGAACTGTCTATCAACCGCAACAGTAAATCTGCAAGACGCAATACCACTTTGAGTCTGTCTGAGTTCTGGATCGGCTGTAAGTCTGCCTACTAAAATTACCTTATTCATACCTTGTTTTCTCCTTTACTTTGTTTTCTTGTCGGGTTGAAAGTCCTTTATGTCAAGCTTGTCAAGCTCTTCTGAAAGTCTTGCAAGTATTTCTTCGGACTTAATAGTTCTTGGATTGTTTGTGCCGAAATTAGTTTGCAGCCATGCCGCAAGCTTATTACGATCAAAGCCTTTGCTAACAAGAGCCTTGAACTTTTCAATTGCATCATTCTGTTCAAGATTAGTAATAATCTTTTGCTCTTTTGCAGTTTCAGATATGTCCTCCTTGTGCCAAAGAGTCAAGCCTATACCAGTTGTCATTGCAATATTTTTAGTCATGCAACGCTGCTGAGATTTATTAACATCAGCCATAGTAATTTTGTTTGCTGGTATGCACTGGTTCTTATAATCCATTACAGGCAATGTGCAATATTCTTCAATGCCTTGTGACGGAATTTCAAGCTTAGTCATAACATAACACGTATTGCCGTCAGTGAAATAAGGCATTTCGACTTCATCAATAGTATTTTCGTAAGTCTTGCCCTCTGGTGTTTCTGACAAAAGAGTTGATATAACTTTTTTCGTTTTAAAAGTACATTTTATGATCTTAGCATCAGACCAATTGAGCTTCATAAGCTCAATTGCCTTTGACCACGGAAGGTACTTTTGCCCATTCTTTTCAAAAAGATACGGACTTACATCAGTTGCTAATCCTGTTTCAAATACTTTTTTGTTCTTTGGTTCTGGCATATAATTCCTCCTTTATTTTAACGGCATCGCCGTATTTATGTATAGCCTTGTAGTTGCAACCACAACTTATCATAACGATAAGAGTAATTGCAACTTTATATAAACAAAGAATATCAAAAACGTTGCAGCTATAAGAGAATTTATAGTCACAACTACAAAACTATACAATTGTGATAGCACATCAGTTAAAGCAACCACGGCACGAGCAGCCTTGCTATCTGGTGGTCGTTACGGGGACTATGCCCCGTTGAGAAAGGAAGTATACAAATTTCTAAATCACACTACATATTATTTGCTAAGACTAAAATTTTATCCACATTGGGATTATGTACTTATTATATCACACTACATATTATTTGTCAAGAGAAAAATTAAAATTTCTTCTTATATTTTTCATTTAACCAATTACTTACACAATCATAGCACATCTCATCAAGGTCTTTGCCTTCCTGATAGTATTTGCTACAGCGACCAATATCAATAGGAACGTCAAGCATTTCTAAAAAACATTGATCGCTGCCCTGTATTATGCATTTAATAAAGTCTATAAGAGCCATACTGCTTATCCATTTACGATTAGTCATTTTCTTCACCTCTTGACATATTAAAATTTCAGTGTTATAATATAAATGAAAAGAGCACCGTGACATAGCGGTTGCCCTCATAAGTGAATAATTAAAGAATTAATCGCTTAACTTGCAGGTCGGGCGATTATTTCTTTTTTGCGTTGTTAGAAAGCTTTATGATAGAAATTATCACACTAAGTAAAGTGAGAAGTTCTAATGTGCTCATAACTATCCCTCATTTCTGAGGGCGCAAATTAACCGCCATGCCGCTAATTCGATGCTCCGCTGATAATTATATCACAGCGGAGATATTTTGTCAATTATAAGTTCTACAGGGAACGTATCTTCTAAAAGCTCTACAGAGAAAATTTCGTTGTTGTTATAATAGCCAATAAATATACCATCTTTTTTTATGCAATAAAAGTCCCCGACAAATCCTTGTTCATCCCATTGATCTTTGCTATAGATTTTTGCTTTACCATTTTTAAACTTAATTACTATCTTCATTTTTATCAACTCCAAAAGTTTTTGCTAACTCATCTTCTGTCATGGCGACAAACTGAAAAGACGGTTCGGGCTTTGGTGCATCATCGTACCATTCATGTAATAGTGACAATGTTGCTGCAAAATTTTCGCGGAACATTTCAAGCTTACTCACGACAGCAACAGCTCGTTCTTCGTCTAAAGGTAATGAGTCAAGCTCGTGATCTTCATTCCAGCCACGAATCAATATGGCTATGTTGCCATAAATAATTCTTGAAAGTAGAAATGTTGCAAATGCATTGAACTTATATTCATCATGCAGCAGATACTCTTCATAGCAATAAATATCAAACATACCGCCGTCGGCAGTTGGCAAGTGACCGCAAAGTTCAAAGAAGCCACCGACACAATCTCTGATTGATTGATAATCCTTGAAAGGTTCAAGCTTGATTTTGTCATCAGGCGTAATTACAATAATATATCTCATACCCTTCCCCTTTATAGAAATTGTTTGTACTGTGGCGGCAAATTCTCGTTTAGAGGATAGCAGCCGTTGCATTTAAAATCCTTAATTTTTTGTATGATTTCTTCTTCTTTGTCATATATTGAGGCGCACTTAGGGCATAGATCAGACTCACCCAAACTAATACTGCCATCAATGCGTATAGATGGTGTACAGAATTTACCTCTTTGAAGCAAGGTCATTATTACGTTTTCAATTGTCGGATCAGGCAATTGCTTTGTGGTAGCTCTGACATTAAAACATTTAGATGCTGTGAACTTCCACGGTGTAAGGTTATTTTCTTTGGCTCGTCCTTGTGGGTACATAAACTCAACACAGTCCTTGCAAAGAGTAAAACCTTCCTCGCGCCAGATACGCTTTGTGGTATCAAGTTTCTTAGGATAATAACGTGAGTCCGTAGACACTTGAAACTGAAATTTAACATCTTTATAGCCAGCAGCAATGTCCTTAGCACACTTCATGTTCTCTTCATTTTCTATAATCCAAAAGCCGTTAGTTGCTATAGTGACCATAGATTTAAGATTTCTCTTAGTCAACTCGCCAAGCAGATAACCCATAAAAAAAGGAAACATTGGATGCTCTGTTGGTTCGCCTCCAGATATAAAAATACTATGGTAAGTATTGTTACGGATTATAAAGTCAATTGCATCTTTAAAGGTATCAAGAGACATATGCTCACCGTTCTCAGTTGCACTATTCATACAATGACTGCAACCCATTGAGCATTTCTCAGTTATTTTCAAAAGCATTTATTTGACCTCCCCAAAGATTGCCTTTATTACATTGTCGGCTGTCATATAACCGCAAGGCTCATCATTGTTATAATTCTTTGCCCATAGTTCAAGCAATCCACTATCTTTGTCAAACACAGGATCATAACCGCCATAAGTACCATAGCCATAAATGACACTATAATTGATATCATTTATAGTAAAGTGTGTACGATAAATAGTTACATCGCAATAACGTCTTTCAAAACCATCACGTACCATTTTTCGATTATAGGCTCTGGAGTAGACGAGCTGGCATCTTCCCATACTATACCAATTTTATCAAGACGATCCCTGAGCTTTTGCATTTCTTCACACATTTTCATAACTGTTCTATAACCTCCAGACAATCGCGCACCAATTCTTTGGTAGTATATCTGTGCTCTTGATTCCTTATTGACAGCTCGATATAATATCCACAAAAATCACCATAATGTGCATAGTCCCAGCCTATAAACCATCGGTCTGTAGGCTCGTCACCTGTAACACCTTTCAAGTAACTGTTACTATATGTTAAACCGCCATGACAGTTCACATTAATTTCATCATAACCAACATTATAATACTTGTGACCTTTGGGGATTTCAACATAACAGCAAGGATGAGTTCCCAAATTTAAAACCCAATAATTAAAGCCGCCTTTATTGCCTTGTTCAAGGATAACACCTTTATTAAAACGTTTGTTAAAATAAACCATTTCCGTCATTATAAACCCACTTTCAATTCAATACTGCACATTCCTATGCATTGAGGCGTTTCATACATCTCTAAGCCAATTTTTTTTGTGCAAACATAGCGAGTCTCTTCCCAGTCAATGCGTTGATCTTTACCTAAATTATCAGTAACACTTAAATCCTCTTTGCTAAGATATCCATGCCAATCCTGAACAATATATTCAAACATTTCGTCAACTGTGTTAAAGGTTTTCATCTCAGCCATTGCGTCATCAAGGTATGCTTTGTGCGGTCTGTACTTAATCATAACATCACCATTCAATAAAATTAATTACTTTTGAGGTTGAAATATCATTTGGAATGAATTTACTACCATCAATCTCACAAGTGTTGCCATTTGGACATTGCATTCCTTTGGTAACGCCCATTAGTCTACAAATTGTTGGTCGCACAGGATAAATTTTGCACCGCTTTTTCTTGTTGTCTCGAAACGGGCAAGTTAATTTATCAGGATGCTTTATAGGTTTTATTTTATTTGCTTTTATATAAGCGTGTATATCATTAAGCTCTTCGTGAGTGGCTGGAATAAGACCGCAACACATTCCACAGTTATTACAGTTTTTATGTCGCGGAATATTATACAAGTTCATTATTATCACCTTTTACCCAAATGTAGGTTTATCACCTATACTGTCGCCATATAATTCATCATACTTATAAGCTATTTCAGTGAGTGTTTCAAAATCACAATCAATAATTCTTTTAGTTTCCCAAAAATTTATTGTGAATATTTTGATAACATCATCAATTGTATATTCATCAAATATTTTTAAAATAATACTTAGTCCGATATACATATTATCCATAAGTTCTTTAATTTCATGTTGATACACCTCAGTATATGGTTTGCCATCATCATTATTTGTTTTGCTATATAACTGTTTAAACATGAAAAGAGCAAATTTATTTTCACTTCTCCATAATACAGAACTCATACCGACCGTGATGTTGGGTGATACACATAGGCTATCAGGTCGAACTTTCATAATCTCTTTATAGGGGATTTGTTCAAAATCTTCGCATTCTAAGTTTTCAAAATTGCCACCACAATGACTTTTATCATTGTGATTTCGGAAATAGTTCTTGCATTCTTTACAGTCCATTAGTTCACTCTCCTAATTCCTAAAAGGCATATTTTCAAGAATATCGTACTGTTTTGCAAAATGCCCATATGTCCATTCTTTAGTTGCTGTTGTTTTTGCTTTAAAGAGGATTTCTCTGTTCATTTAATCATCTCCTTCACGGAAACAATGTTTTTATATGATGAAAGAAAAGGTATTCTCCAACCATATACTTTCGCTCTATATGTTTTGCCGACCTTGATCTTTCCATATAAATCTGAGCTGTCCCATCTCCAATACGTAAGAGAATCTGTAATTTCATATGTGCCATTATCAGTGTAAATAAGATATTTGTCGTCCTTGTCATATCTTTTAATGGCTTTATCTTCGACTGTGAAAGTAACAATGGTTTGGCTTGCCCTTTGCGCGATTGGTATTATTACCAGAATAGCTACAATAGCTATTGCTACAATAACTTGAATTACTGTTACGCCTTTTAGTTTTTTCATTTTATTTCACCTCTCAAAACCATTTATGCCTTGTATTTCGTCTTGTATAAGTTGCAAAGTATTGTTGCGCTCAAACTCTTCCTTTGACAATTTTTGGTTGCCCCCGACTTTAAAAGACTCGATTATTCTCAATACATCTTCTTTGTTTATAAAATTGCTCATATTTATAGGCGGCAAATCCATTACAATTAATTTTGCCTCCATAAAAGTATCTCCTCTTATACTTTCCCATGTCGGTTTCCATTCATCCTTCCATGCCTTTAATGCCCAGTCTTGTAATACGTTTTCTACATCTTTTTTTATTAAGTATTCTGCATTGTTGTTCGTATAAATACTTAAATGCAAACCTGTTTCTTCTGCTTTATCTTCCATTACTTTATTATATATTTCAAGTTCTTTTTCTTCATAACCTTTAATATAAGCCTCGACTTCTTTATCTGAATAATCGGGATGAGCTTTCTTTATCATGTGTTTTTCAAGACCATGATTGCCTCTATCACACTGAACAATCAAATCATCTAAAATAGAAATAACACATCTTAAAGTGTCATTTTGACACTTTGTAATTTTTTGATCTGTGCATTGTAAGTTTATTAATAATTCTTTTGCGGTTTTATAAGTCATTCCGCATCATCGTCCTTTACTTTTGCCCCACATTTAGAGCAAAAATCTTCCATAATAGCCAACTTGCCACAATTGCTACAATAGCTTCTTTTGCCTACGTTGATTGTTTTATGAGCGTAGACAATAGGCTGTACGTCTGTGGCAGGAATAAAGCATAAATCATTATCAATAGCGTTTAATATTTCTTTAGCACCTTTTATCTTATATAGTGCTTTTATATCTTTTGTTTTTAAAGCCTCGGCTTCACCAACAGATACACCATTTGCTATTCCATAAAGCACTTGTTTTATTGCTTCTCTGCTTATATACTCAGGTATTGCCTTTATCCTCCACTTCTGGCATATCAACCATAGTTATACCTATTGGGTTTTTAAGTTTAATGCTGCGATTGACATTATTAAGTTCGTATAAGTAAACTAATGAACCGTTTCTTATAGCTGTATTAATAACATCAATCGCTCTTTGAACTTCTCTATCGCTCGACAATCGAGTTGTCCGAAACTCCATCATATATTTACCCATAGTTTGCACCTCCGCAATTTACAACACTTCTACATCGTGATAAAGAAAATGCATCTTATCAATGCGCTTATTAGTATGCCAATGTCCACAATACCATGCCTTATAATCAAGATCATCTTCGACCTTATCAAGCCATTGTTCTGTGCTGTTATCTACTGTTGACTGATCTATCATTGGCAGAAAACATTCAGTAGGAATATATTTTGCAGGGCAAGTGTGAGAAAAAACAATATCAACCTTATTATTTGATAATTGTTTTTCTACATAAGTTTTTATCTCAGGCGATGGCTGCTCGTCAGACCACCAGTTATGACCGTTTTCAAGTCGGTAATACTTGTCAACGCTATAAGCTCCGCCGATCACTATGCATTTTGCTCCTTCAATATCAAAAATGTCCCCATCAACAGGAAACAAAATGTGCGGAAATCTTTCTTCATAAAGAACGCGACCTCCGCACCATTCTTTTTCTTCATAGGAAGAAATGTTTTGCGGACGGTTCTCGTGGTTGCCATGAATACAGAAAAATGTCATGCCGAACTTATCCATGTAATTATTTACGATGCGCTTAATGCGAATGTCATCAATCGTGCCATGATAATTCAGACCAACATCGCCCAAAACAACTAAAATGTCATTTGGCTCTGGTTTATATTCATCAAAGAAATTGTATATTGGCGCAAGAGAACCATGCATATCACCTGTAATATAAATCATCTTTCACTTTCTCCTATTGGGTTCGTATACTTCATATCCACCACTGCTCAAACAGCGAATAAAGGCTTCTGGATTTTCTCGCAGTTTCTCTCTATCTTTAATGGCAATGTCAAATATCTCTGCAAGTGATTTGGCGTTTAATCTACGCTTATGAAGTTTCATGTCAAGATCAATATACTTTATAATTTCCTGCGCTTTCTGCAACCCAGCAGTGAAACCTCTGATATAGCCGCCGTCTAAATACTCCATTATTATCACCCCTTGACAGAAAAACATCCATTTATATCACCATCCTTAACTTCTGCCCCACATTCAAGACAGAAACTTCCGCTATATTCTTTTCGGACAAAGCCAAGATGTACGTGCTGATGACAATTTGTGCATATAAATACATCTGTATAACCGCGACAATCAGATCCAAGCGGTATCATTTTACAATATTTCTTTTCTTGTATGTCTGCGGCTGGTTCTTCTTTGATAATTTTTATAGCACGATAGTATGTTACATCTTCAATGCCTGTTGCCGCTTTATCCTGTTCTTTGGCAATTTTTTTTATAATCGTATCTTTGCTTATGTATTCATTAGCTATCATTCTTTGCTCGCCTTTACTATTAACAACTTTTTGTTTCATAAGGTTCAAAAATTTGCACAACGCCTGTATAATAAAGCATATCCGCATAACATTCAACATCGTGTATATTCCAATCACCAAAGAAATTAAGGTCTAAAGGATTGTGCGTGTCTTTTTGGTAGAACTGTATATGAACTTCATACCTATCGTGATGGTCAAATTCATGTCGATAATAGTACACAGATAAGAAGTAAAGGATATTACCCTCACTATCATCAATGCGCTTTTGACAAGCTCTTGTGGCATAATAGAGAGGTGATGGTGTATATTCTTTATATCCCATTTTCAAGAGGTCATCAAAATTCATACAACTAACTCCTTATATTTTAAAGGGAAAAATGCCCTATAACAATCAATATATTACTCTTTATCTTCGCCGCCCAATGACGTTCTTTTAATTGTATAAGCATTGACTATCTTATGCATACAATCAAAGGGAGTCAATGCGGCTGTATCACCATCATGGTAATATACAAAAGCTCCGTCATCAGTAAGTCGTTTGATCTTACCAATCTCAAAGCTGTCACCATTCTGATAAATTATATATTCTCCCTCTTTAAATTTAGATGTTTTATTTTCGCATAACGTGTCTAAAATACAACTTAAACAAACGTCCCGAAAATCTGGAGACAAGCTGGCTACTGTATCAGGGCAATGTCTTTTGCAAATGCGGCAGATGAAGTCAGCCATTTCTCTCATCCTCACAAACTATGAGCGTGTCAGGTCTTACTTCATGGATATATCCATCAACCGAAAGAATAAAACGCTGCTCATAATGTGGATATATCTCGCCATATACCCACTTACCTGTAGTTGTATCAATTCCTTTATACATTTTCTCCGCCCTCCAAATTGACTTCATCTGCCTTATCATATCCCCTGTTGCCATGTGTCTTTGCTTTAGCACCACAATGCGGACAAAACTCATAGTCAATGCTGACCTTTGTAAAGGAACAACTTGTGGTTATATGACAATTTGAGCATTTAGCAACCCATAGATGTAAGTTGTAATCAACGTGCTCATCAACCCATATCATTTCTACATTATTCATCGTAATCAATTATTACATCTTTTTTATTGTCATTCAAGCACTTCAATCTAATGTACTGGCTTACTGTCTTGCATCCAGTTTTAGCCGCCCTATCTTTAAGTATCATTTCCTCTTGTGCGTTTACGCGAAGGCGAATAATAGATGTCCGTACCTCATACCGATTTTCTTTTTTAGGTCTTGCCATACAATTACCACCACAATGTAGGAAAAATAAGTCCTATAATATTAAATGCTTCTTGAATTTTAGATAGACATTCTTTTTCGGTTTCATTATCACTATCTTGATACTTTAAATAAAATTCAAGATTGGATAGAGCTTTCAGAATAGCATCTTTCTCTGTAAGCTCTTCGTCGTCGATGTCAAATTTATAAAACGTCAGATCAATAAACCCATCAGCGTTATCAAGATAGATATGCAGCCATGTAAAAATCTGTTCAACCATAAAGGTATTCAAATTCCATGATGCTCTTTCATCGTAACCACCGCAGATTTTGCGTTGCTCTGCCCACATATCGTTGCGCTTATCTTGCTGCATCTCATAAAATAAATCTTGCGTACAAGAGCCTTTATATCCTATAGCATCAAAATATTTATTGTTGTATTTGTCCATATCTTATCCCTTAAAGTCACATACTAAAATCTCGATATCTGTATCTGCAAACACTTTTCGTATCAATTGTTCAACGTCTTGCCAATTAAGATTATCTAAACCGCAGCCGATCTTAGGCATTGCCAGTTTGCCATTAGCATTCGGATGTCTTTTCAAAGATAACAAAGCTTCATGCAAGGCTTCAAGTTTTGGTTTATGCCAGTAGTTCTTTTTAGTCACAAGGTTATACTCGCCAGCCCATCCAGTTGCATGAGTATAGAGGCATTGTCCGCAGCCGAGCCAAACGTATACATTATAATATTTCATAAGCTCATCTTTTACTCCAAGAGCCGCAAACTTTTTGGCGATACCTGCACCAAGAGCGAAGTCGGCTGAAATGCAATGGCAAAGATAGTAGTCTTGTGGAACTGTAAATAAGTCGCGTTTTTCAATTGTTAGAGTCATCGTATTCTCCTATTCCATGACGCAAATGCTTCTTCCTCAGTAGCGGCTGCAACTAATGCGCTACAACCACTACACATTATAAAGTGTACAGTGTTTGTGCTGACTTTCATTTCATCAGCATCAATATTGTCATTGCCACGATGATAGTAAGCCTCGCCTCCACAGAACGGACAAAGCTCAAGATACTTTAATTTATCAAATGCTTCGTTCATTCTACGCAAATTTTCATCCATAGCCTTTGGCGGAACAAAATAAGCATCAGGATCGTCCTTGCCAAGAGTAGAACAGAAGTAAGTTATATCCTCATATTCCACAGGCAAACCATTCTTTTCTGTAGAAGTCCATTCCTTTATTATGATAGCATCATGCTTCTTGCACATTGGGCAAAGCTCAGTACACATTACATTACCTCCCAAAATTGTTTCAATAACTCTTGTCGTGGTGTAAAAATGTCGTCAATACATCCATGATATAAACCATTTAGTTTTAAGGTTTTAAGGGTATTAAGCTGCTTCTGTGTTGGTTTACAACCTGTAACATAGTTAGCATTCCACACAGATATATAGCCAGTTTGTTTTGAGAGGCATTCTATATATCCTATACGGAACGATTCTTCCTCTAATAGTGACATAGCTTCTTCTCGGTCTGTAATGCTGTTTTGCAACATATAAATATGCAATAACTTTTCAACGTGTGAAGGTACAGCATATTCAACCACACCGTCAGGAGAGATCACAACCTCCAGATAATCAATAAAGGTAATCTTGTGTAGCTCAATATCAAATGCACCTCGCAACACCTTTTGTGCATTCATTGCATTGGGAATCATAATTCAACCTCTTGTGCCATAGAGTGACACTTGATTGACTCTTGCATTAAATATAAAGCAGCATTTTCAAATGAGACATCGCGTATTTTGGCTATAGCACTTACTAAAGCCATACTTGAACCAACCGCTTCGGCTGTCAGAACTAAAGTCGAACCTTCTGTATGCAGTTCAACTGCTCCTTTATCAGCTTTTATTTTAATCATATTCACAATCTCCTTTATATTTATGGGCTTCTTTTGCAAATGACTTTGACTTATAGAAATCAAATACGGCTGTCAAAGAACAAACTGTTATGCTGAAAATCATTGGGAGACTAAACCTTGTAACAAAGGTTGCAATCAAGATATCAAGCAAAATAAGCGATAGGCAAGCTATGCCAAGTCTCTTCATTTGCTTGCTTGCTTTGTAATTTATCTCCCAAAGCTTTTCGTTATTGATCTTTTCAACTTGTTCCAAAATTTCTTCATCCATTTTTGTTCTCCTCTGGCAGTCTTTCAGGTATATAAAACCAGTGTGAATAACGTTCTGTTATATTACTGAAACCACAAAGGTCATCATAGATATACAGTTTGCCGTCCCTGCCATACAGAGCAAACGCACAATTCCCTGATAGAGTTTTGCCACCTTTTTTAAAGACACAAATATGAGAACCCTTTTGGGGGAATTTGTCATCAAATGAAATCCACATATTATCTGGCGGCATATCACTGACTGCAAGTCTTGCCTTCTCAAAAGAGTCGCGCCTGATTTGATGGTAGAATATTGGCTCGTCTAACCGAGATGAGTCCATAGCTTTATCAAAAAGCATTGCCATGACTTTTTGCTTATCTAAATAGTCAATCATCATTACTCACCGTTTGCTGCTTTAGTTATCATTTTATCTATAAAGGCATCTTTATCTCCTTTGACCTTAGATACATCTATTGTCTGCATCCTATCTTTAAAGGTATAAAGATCGCCCACTAATTCTGAATTTCTTATAAAGTCTCTGTCAAAATCCTCTATGTGGTCAAGCAGTTTGTCAAGAGGTATCAAAGGCTTGTGTAATTTAAGTGCTGTAGCATTATCTGAATGCCTGACTAAATCAAATAAAAGAAGCTTGCCCAGAGAATCAGTATGAGGTTTGCGGCAAATCCTATAAACAAGTTTGCCATGAGCAATTAAATCGTCCTCATATATCATTGTATGATTACGGTCAAACATTCCTGAGCAACGACCAACAGTTTCAGGCTTGACTTCACAATTATTGATATATGCATTGCCGTTTTTTAAGGCAAGCAGTCCTGTGACATATTTATCATTAGCCACACTTACGCCTCTGAAAATTAATAAAGACATTAACGTTCATCCTCTCGTCTTTTATCTTGCTGACAGCCCACGGCTGCACAAACCCATAATGTAAGTCCCGAAAATAAAAGAAGTATTATTGCTTTCATTTTAAAATCTCCTATAAAAAGGTGTGCTATTACGCCAAAGTCGAGGAGGCGGTATTGCTTACCCCACAATGTCAGCTTATTATATACCGCTATTAATCTAACATTGCTCGGTGCTCAAACCCGATTTGGGATCGGAATAGATGTATACCATTAACCATGCCTTTGGTCTAAGCCTTGATAAAATCAAGTCATCTATCCGCGAACATTCGCTATGACGTTTTGCGTCCCACTCACGATGTTCGTTTAGCCAGTCTACACTCCTTAGATGATGGCTGCCTTGAAGCCAACATTCCTTTTTTTTATTCACTTCTTGACCAATTGCGTGTTGTAAAGAAATCATCACCTATAAAATAAAGTCCGTCACATGGTTCACCATACGGATCATAAGCTTGTACAGCATATCGCATAGATGGTTCTCTAAAGTTGTTGATATTAATGATCTCAAAGCTATAATCATAGCCGCTTGTGTCGTGGAGGATGAATTTATCACCAACATTAATCTCCATTGTAACCCCTATCCTTTAAATCTGCAAGCTTGCAAAGCAACAACCCTATCAAAGTTCCTAAAATCCATTCCATTAGCCGTACCTCGCTGCAATTTCTTTCATATGTACTGGAGCGTAATTATGTCGCTCCACACACATACACGCGCACCGCTTACCCCAAGTCTCAAACATTAAACTATTATGTATATGCCCGTACAGATTTATCATTCCTGTTGACGGTACAAACGGCATCGGATTATGTGATAGTACAATAAACTCATCAACTATTATAGGATAATCGTACACCTGAGAGAAGCCAATATCCCTAAACCATTGGCTGCTCCTTGTGTCGTGATTGCCTTTAATAAGTCTGATTTCACCATGAAGTTGTGATACAATGTCCGCCACATATTCTTTAGAGGCTAAAGCAAAGTCGCCCAAGTGCCAAACTAAATCGCCTTTTTTGACCTTTGCGTTCCATCTTTTTACAAGTTCATTATCCATCTCGTGGATATCAGTGAATGGGCGGTCACAATATTCAATTACTTTTGCGTGTCCAAAATGAGTATCGGAAGTAAACCAGATATTACGATTTTCCATATGATTCATACTCAGGGCAGCAATATCTTACAGGAATTTTAAGCAGTTCCGCATAATCGCGCCGCTTGCAAATTCCAGTAAAAAGCTTGCACACTTTATCATCGTTCATATATTTACAAGGCGGTATACTATCGCCCCAATTTACAACTACTGTTGCTTGGATTTTGCCGTCATCATAAAATGGTATACGCTCATCTTCATTTGTACCCCATTTGCCAACAACATATTTATCGCAATTATAATGCAAACATTTCTGATCTACATAACCCTTTGAGCCATCAACTAAACATTTGTTGGTTGACAAATCAAAGTTTTCGCAGCTTTTACATTCACTCATAGTTCATGCACCTCTGTTTTTTTGAAAAAGGAACTGAGTTCCTAAACCAAAATCTTAGTAGTTCAACCTGTTCTTTATGTTGTTAATACGGTCTGTGTCTTGCTTTATATAATATTTCATAGTTGTGCTGGTACTCTCATGGTTCAACAATGTGGATACATCCTCTATATCCATACCAGCCCTACGCAGCATGGTCGCTCCGCTATGTCGGAAGTCGTGAGGATGTAACGTAGGTACATCAATCATTCTACCAATTCTCTTACACCATTCACTTAAAGTCGTTTTACTGATATGCTTCTCGTCTGTACAACGTCCTGTATAAAACAGCCAGCCGTGGTCGTTTTTCTTCTTATCCTCACGTTCTTCTTTGAGCTTTAGTAACAATTGCTTTACCTCGTCATTGAAAAAGATATCCACGATCTTGCCTTCTTTTTCAAGAACGTTACGAATAGTGCATTCTTGCCAGTCAACTTGATCCCATCTTAGTGAAGCAATGGCGTTGAGCCTTGCCATTGTTGACAAGGACAACATCGCATACAGTCTTAATTGCAAGTCACCGCATTCAATCAAGCGTTCTCGCATTATGGCAACTTGCTCCGAAGTTAGGAAAGTTTGTGTAATTATAGGAGTTGTTTTTCGCGGCGGCTCAATAAACTCTGTAGGGTTGGCGGTCATATATTTTTTCTTACGCAGAAATTTATAAAACGCTGATATGGCAGATGTGCGGAAACGCATACGGGCGGCATTGTTCCCTTGCGTTTTACACCAGAAAAGAAATTCTGTAATGTCATCATCAATCATGTCCAATACAGAACGATTATCTTGATGCTCCAATATGTATACGAACCATTGCTTTAAGCTGGTCAAATATTCATATTGTGTAGTCTCTGCTCTTTCGCGCAATGATAAGTCTATCATATATTTATCAAGCAGTACCATATTGTCGGAATTGACCATATGAATTTTTTCGGCTACGTGCATATCAATGCGCTTGCTCATAATAGCCATTATTATCAACCTTTCCTACACGCCTGATATTTGCGGTTATGTGAATTGATGGACTCAAATTAAAAAGAACCTTGCTACAACCCAGTTTAAGCACTATTTTGTGCATATTCTTGTTGCGACAGAATTTTGCAAAGGGAAGTCCGATTTTTAAGACCATTAATCAGATGTCTTTTTATTCTACGAAAGGACATAATCATAACCGCAAATATCAGGCGTGTATATAACTTCTTTATTTCGGATAGGAATAATATTCTTTATCTGCCTTTTTTAAATCAACAGTTGTTTTGTTCATTTCGTAGGCTTTAAGTACAGCTTGCGTCTGGAAATACAGAACAAGCTTATCCCTTCTTGACTGCGCACTTATATTCAAAATCTGATCCCTAAGCTTGATGATTGGAATTTCGGCTTCATCTCTTACTATGCCATGAATAAGAACAGTACAAAATCTCTCCAGCTTTTCTCTATCATAACCTACGAGAAAAGCATTGAATATTGCAGCCATAAATCCAGATTTGCGGAATTTTAGATTTTGTGCTGCGCCATTTGATAGTATCTTATAATATATAAATTCGCAAGCTTCTGGATGTTTCTGTATCTCTTTAACAAGACCGATTTTAGAGTAAGAACGATAACCGTCTGATCTTCCAGTGATTGCAAGATTAACAGAAGCAAATATAGCGTTTGATCTTAAATATGGATGGTCGTCAATTCCCATAAACTTTGCAACATCTACAGCAGTTCTTGTTGCTCCGATATCGTAACAATTTGTTTGAGCTTTGGGCAAGTAGATTACTACAGCATTTTTCATAGTGGCATTTGCTTTTACGCAAGCACATAATCTATGCTGCCCATCTTTTAGAATGCCATCATCACCAATGATTATTGGAACACCATTAGATTTCCAGTTCCCATTTTTCATCTCAGATGCGTACATACTAACTCTGCCTTGTCTCAGGTTACGATTGCTTGTGTTTTTATCCAGCAATTCGCTTGCTTTTCGCGGAGTGATATCCATTACAACAATTCGCATATCACCATCATTTGTAGTTACTATCAATTCTTTTTTTGAAGGCATTTAATTCATTCCTTTCTGATATGGTGTCGAGTTTCCGACATGAACGGTTCATCGGCATATTTGCCCATCCACGATGGGCATTAGGAGGTTCGTCACTATGGCAACGAACAGGAACTTTTTAAAAAGAATGAGCAGTTTATGACTTACTCAGGTCAAAAATCTATAGTAGAAACGGAGTATTAATGATCGCATTGGCGTGGGAATTTAATCCCAGTGCTGAAAGGAAAGCACTACCAATGCGAATGGTCTGAACTACAGGACTTGCACCTATATCTCTATATATCAAATAGCATTCAAACAAATGCCTTTGTAGCAAAATTCTCAGAAGTAAAGGGGATTACTGAGGAAGATTGAAATTGATAATAGTGCTTTGTAATTAAGCTAAGTTCAGTTGATTGGTTGGGATAGCGAGATTTGAACTCACGATGCAGGAGTCAAAATCCTGTGCCTTACCACTTGGCTATATCCCAAAAAAAGGGTATAACAAAGGGAGAGGTAGAAATCCTCTCCCTTCATATCAGTTATACTGCTGTAGCTGACTACGAAGTTCTTCTACTTCTTGATTAAACTTATTGATTTGTTCTTGCGACTCTTGGTTTAGTTTTTCAATGTTGTCTTGAATAAGCGAAATCTTGTTTAGAATAGCATTCTTAGACAACACAGGTGCAACGTTAGCGGAGGGATTTTCAGACTCATATTTATTGCGCTGATTGCGATAAGCAACATACTCTTTCTTACGCCTTGCAATCATGTTCTTACTTACTTGAAAAATGTCCAAGAACCACTGAGGTGTTACCGAACTGCAAACTATCATTTGCCCAGTAGCCTTTTCTTCATGGTACGCCCGATTAAATTTACCACAAAGATTAAGATAAGAGGTTCTGAGAATAGTTTTTAAATACTGAAACTCTTCCTCAACATCTATAAGTGTTAATGGACGATTGATATAACTTGCATTAACAACCTTTATTTCACTTGCACTTCTAAAATATTTAGTGCCTTTTAAAGTATGGTTATTGTCACATTTTGATTGATATTTATAGGTCATTAGTACATCTAAGTCGTCATTTGTTAATGGCAGATCATAACCTCTGACACCATCAAATTGAATGTCGGATAAACTAAGACTGAGAAATTCACTTTCCGTTAGCCCATAAAATGACAATATGCCAGCGGCGTGTGCCATATTCAAGAAAAACATAGATGCATTATTCCCGTTCAAAATAGCTTGTCTTTCAAGTGCTTTTCCCAAAATGTCATAATATTTGTGAATATCACTTGTTGAATAAATTTGCGGAACAATCTCCTCCTTTACAGGCAAAACTATATCCGCAGCATTAAATTTAACAGTACAACCCAGATCCGCAAGCCAGTTAAGATATTGAGCAATCTTACGCTTTGTATTAGCGGCTGTTTCATTGCTCACCGATTCCCAATTTGCACACTCCTTGTTTACTTCTTCAATTGTCATTTCGTGCAAAAAGGACTCAGTTTTCTCGAACCTTTGAAGTTCCAAAGTCCTTCTGTGTGGATATTGTTTACTGTACTCATCTATTAAGTATAACATAAATTACACCCAATCCTTTCATTAGACTGCATACATTATATCACACTACATTATATTTGTCAATCACACTACATAATTTTTTCTGTAATCTCCTGACAAAATTTAAAATATGTGTCATCCATGCCACGATCAGCAAGCTTATCAAGTAGGTTGTCCCCTATTTGACAAACGCATGACTCCCCCGTGTCATTTTCAAAGACTATCTCGGCAATTTGTTGCTGCGAAATCTTTATGATCGCCACGAACCAGTTACAATTTTCCAAAAACTGATAAACCTTTTTATAACACAACGGTAAAATCATTCTTGTTATGATATCTGTATCGTAACACTCAACAAAGAGAACACCATTTTCCCATGATGGAAAAAATACAGGCTCGTCCGATACAGTTGTGTCAATTATCATACCCAGTAATGCAAAGACTTCTGCACTCATCATTTCTCACCCCTAAATAAAAATGTTCTTTTGATATCACTATTATAGAACATTTGTTCCGACTTGTCAAGTGAACGTTTTGTGTTCACTGTGATAGCCGTGTGATGAGACTAAGGTAGGCTCATGTTATAGCCCATATCACATACCTCCCTTATTTCTTTTTCTCCATAAGCCGATCTAATAAACGTTCGGTTAATTCCTGATAGGCATTTCTTTCAGCAACTACAGATGAAATTCTTGCAACTATTTCATCATCGCCCATTGTTTCCTTGACATATTCCCCTAAGCCAAGTGAATACAACAATGCCTTATTAATCAGCTTCATTTCTATAGGGGTACATTCCCCGACAAATTCTCTTATTCTGCTTTTATCTATAGTGGTAATCTGTTCACATATAGTTGTTGCTAAGACTCCAGATGATCTTATGCTTATATGTTCAGGTGCGATACATTTTGTTTTAGTAGTCAAATAAACGACCTCAACACAACTTAAATTTTCATTCAATCTGTCATTCGATACAATAACGGCTGGTCTGCCAGCCACCATTTCAACGCCAACAGAAGGACGTTGCGAAACATAGTAAATCTCGCCACGTTTAAATTGACGGTCTGCACCCTGAGATTGAAAAGTAATATTCGGATTGTCCTTTAATTCTTTGTTGGGATCAATCGGCTGTATAATCATTGAGGTTTTCTTAACTTCTTTTTTATTTCTTTGCGATTTCCAGTAGTGAATAGTTGACGAAGCAATACCTAACTTTCTCGAAGTCTTTTCTACGCCAAACTTATCAACCAATTTTAAAGCGTGTTCCTTTTCGTCGTCTGACCATCGTTTGTAATTACGGGACACTTATTGCCTCCCCCTCTGTTTTCGTATTCTTGATTGAAATACTTTTCCAGCACTGATAATCCGATATTCATATTCATTACAATTTTTTTCTTCTGGTTCTCAAAATCCTTACTATAATGCAATGTCATCGCTTCAGAACTATGTCCGTAATCCTGAGACAAGAAACTTAGAGCTGCGGCGTGTGCGTATGCTTCGTCACTATCAAACTGATTGATAAAGGCTTCTGTAATCGCCCATCCGTAAAGCTTACGGATTGAATGAGTACAGATTTTTCCTATGCAATCATGTACATTTTTGCAACGTGTATCATTTGCAATTGCAACACCAAGATTATCTATAATAATATGCTTCATTATTTTTTCCGAACTTGAACGTGATAACGGCTTAGGAATTTTGTTTCCTTTATCATCAGTTTTATATACGTACTTGCCATTGATCCTGACAGCCTTTTCCTTGCCATTCGAGTCAATGTAAGTTTCCATAAGATAACCTTTTCGTCTGCCGTTTGAGGTAATTAAATAATCCGTAGGCGTTATGTCACTATGCCATAGATGCATAAGAAGAGCCATTTTTACAGCTTTATTTATAAAGACCACACGCTGTTTTGAAGTCTTTGATTCTTGTAATAGAACCCTATCTCTAAGCCTGTTGTTTTCATCAATAAGATCAATACGGCGCAGGTTTACGACATCAGAATATCTCAATCCGAAATTGCTCATAGCGGTTAGCCAGAATGACGTTCTGTAATCAGAGCGAGAAAGACAATTTTCCAGCATTTGATTATAAAGGTCAAGCGGTAAAACGTCCATACCCTGACTTTGCTTTTGCTTTGTAGCAAGTTCAACGAGTTCTTCCAAGTCGTCACACTCGGTTTCAGGAATAAGACTATCAAAGTCGTACTCCACTGAAATTTCCTTTTGGGAAATATCAATCACATGACATTTTTCAGCGAACATTTTATTCCTCCTTTTACATTATGTATAATTCGCGTAAAACATTACACAAAAAAATTACCTTGCTCATGTGATATTTAGATTATATCACAAATTGAATGTCAAGTCAACGTTTTTTTGATGATTTAATCTATAAATCGGCTTTCAAAAAAAAAAAAAAACAGTGCATATTGCACAAAAATGCAAGAGTGTTAAAACTCCCTCCACCTACCCCTACGATATATGTTTTTTGATAACTTGTATATACCCCGTGATATAAATTCTATATTAGAGAACACCATTATGCACCCGAAAAGGACGAAAAACAGTGCCGCATCGTCAGCATTCAGGTTATGTGAGGCATAACCTAATAATAATAATATTACACCCTGTAGTCTAAGTAAAAAAGTTTTCTTTAAATGATATCGTTTCATTATCTCTTTTCCTTTCCCACTGTTTGTTATAAAACCAGCGTTTAAATACAAGGTAGCGTGATGCTATCTTTATTATATCACACTACATTTTATTTGTCAAGATGTTTTGAAGCCGCAATCGAAAAAAAATCAATGCGGCTTCTTATTATATAGATTGTAGTTTGTAAACTTACAACATATGCGATCCCATTCGTCATCAGGAATGCCACCACATATGTATTTTTCCTCTAAATTGTAGAGGCATTGCCTGAGATAAATGTCATTATGCCAATCGGAAAACAGAACAAATCCATCATAAGCTGTTTGAACTTTAGTGAATTTTTCCCGTATCTTTGATAGTCTTTCCGAATATTTCTGATAGGCTTTATCTGATATCTGATATCCGCGTTCGTGCATTTCCTTCAGAACCTCTTGTACATAATATTCAAAATGAAAAACGGGATAGTCCATGATCCGATTGACAAGAATATGGTGTGGATTTCCATATTTTACTATGTCTTTGACAATTCCGCAACATTCACGCCACTGCGATAGAAGCTGTTGTCGCGGCAGAACTGGCAATAAATCCCTATGCCATAATCGCATTAATTTTCCTCCTTAATCCTCGTCATCAGCACCGCTGCATTCGCTATTGTGTGGGCAGCAAGGGCAATATTGACCATTGTATGCTCCGTGTTCCCAGCACATTTCATAGTCGTCGCCATCATCATAAATTTCGTCTAAATATGTTTCATAATTATCGCCCATTATTACACCTCCTATCTATATATAAACTCATACTCATAATACCGCTTACCCTTATACATTATATATAGTCCAGCCTCACGGTCAAAATAAACTTTTCGTTCAAGCTCTTTCCGCTGAAAGAACTCTCTGATCTCAAACAAATATGTACCGCCTTCTGCAATAGGCTCAAAGGCGTACACCTGAATTTCCCCATTGTTGTTCATATAGCATCATATCCTCCTTGCCCTTGACATTTCCGATCAAGTGTGCTATACTATTCCAGAGAGGCGGTTATTTCTTTTTACCGTCTACCGTTTATTTAATATTCTTGTTCTGTATTATAGCACAGTTCAAAAAATAAGTCAAGAATTTCCACCTGACATTTCCAGTCAAGTGTGCTATTATAATCATTAAAGCATAAAAGTTCCGTTGTGGATTTGCCTCCGTATTTCACGGAGGCTTTTTCCATTTCAAACAAGTCAAGCGATCAGTTTAAATTCTTCCCGTTCAATAATCATCACCGTCCTTTATAAAATATCATTGGTCGCACGGGCAAGGATTTGAACCCTGCAATGCGATATATGAGATGAAGTCCCCATTGCTCTTATACAGATGGGGACTTTTCTTTTGTAAGCTCAATAAGGTTTGCAAGCGTGTTACTTATTTCCGAGTCACGAACTTCCAGACAATTAATAAACAATGCCAGCATACGTGCCGATCTTTCCTGTTCAGCAGTGAAATTGCTGCGGTCATGTGTTAATTTGCCAGCCGCAATTTTAAGAGTTGAAAGCAGGTCGTCGCAATTTGTGAACGCAAAGTTTCGTTTTAACTTTTCCATATCAAAAGTGATTAACATATTTAGACCTCCTTATTAAGTTCATTCCATACGTGCTCCGCAATTTCCTGTTTAGCTTCAGGGCAATCCGTAACAAACATACAGAATAAGTATGTCATAAACTGCGCTTTTGTATCTTTCCATTGTTCTGGTGTCAAGTCAGGGTTCTCAGTCAACTTCAATTTAAGAAGCTGCTGTGTGAGTTCCTGTCCAGTTTCCGTGTTAAGCGTATTCATTAACGCTGTTGTCACCTTATCAACAAATTCATCATAATTCTTTGCAATTTTCTCCATGATTAAACCTCCATATTATCCATAAATTTCCTTTTCTTCTTCCTTATTGGGCATAGGATTTAAGTGGAGATAATCGCCATCAACGCTTAAATCCAAATCAGAAACCCAAAAGCCGTCACAATAACCTTGTACAGTGAGATTTCCGTACTCACTATGAATAGCTATCAGCCTATTTAATAATTCTTGTAATTTCATAATCAAACCTCCTTAATAAGTTCCAAAATTTTCTTTCCGAGAAGCTTTGTCTGATCTTCCCTGTCCATAAACATTAATTCCGTTTCAATATATTGTCTGATCCCGACCATGCCGACATTTAAAATGTCCTTTAAAATTCCGTCAGCGACTTCATATCTGTCCTCACTAATTATCCACTTTACAGAGTCATTTTTTGGGTAGTCATACTCTCCGCGCTCAAACAAGAACTGTTCAAACTCGTCTGCAATCTGTTTTTTCTTTTCTAAATTTGTGACAAGTGAAACCGACTGCGGCACAGCTTTGACCACTCTTTTACCTGTACAAGCTCTGACCTCATCTTTGCATTTTTCCACGGCTTCTTCTTTATTCTGAGCCATTATCATTATTGACTTTGGCATTTCCGTTTCCTCTCCTTTTGCATAATAGAATACTTTATAACGCTTGGGTTTCCTTGCCATTAATCATCGCCTCCTATAATAATCCGCTTTCCAAAATGTAGTTTCCCATAATCAAACCTCCTTAATATCCATAGTGAATAACGACTAAGGGACTTTCCCACTCTTCCGCCTGAAACGCCTTCAGCATTGCAAGCGCAACAGCATATCGTCTGTAATGTTCTTTTTCCTCCGCCTTTTCCATATAGTCAATGACGGTCTGCAAATCCGTGTACTTGCAAACCTCGCCGTATTTATCTTCTGTCATAACATAACTGTCCTCTGTGCTACCCTTTTCATATCCATCGCCGTGAATGTCCGATTCAATTTCCGTCATAAAGATATGACGGAAGTCCGATCCGCACACACTCATGTTGATTTCAGCTAACTTTTCAAACCATACTAAGCCGCACCGCGTCCAAACATCACGCTTTGCGATTATCAATTTACTTTCATATCCCATAATCAAACCTCCCTTAGCAAATTCCGTTTTCTCTAAACTCAGTCAGAAGCCCATAACGTTTTCCAAGCTTCTGGAAATAGTTCTGAGCTATCATAAGTCCTTCATAGCTTAATGACATTTCCATTGTTTCAAGCTGCCACTCAATCGCCTTATCTCTTGCACTTGCTTTCCCCCTGAGATACATTTCCTTATTCTTCTCTTTCATAACATACTTCTCCTCTCCTGTTTTTTCCGTAATTGTAAGATAGATATTATCATTTTCCTCATATCTATCAACTATGCGGAAATTTCTTTTCCATCTGCGAATCGCATTCTGAATTTTCCTATCAGAATCACTGTACATAAGCCACGGATTTGAACCGTTTGTGAAAGTGATGTGTAAACCTGCCATATTAAAACCTCCTCAAATTAAAGTTTCCAGATACTCAATAATGTTTTGTGCTGACGTTCCCCATGATGCATTTGAAAAATCAAATCCAGTGTCAGTGTCGCACTCTTCAGGATTGTCACACCAATTCCAGACATAATCATATGCCTTATCAATTGATGCCGCCTTTTGCCCATACTTCTGACAAGCTATACTCTGTATAGCCAATGTTGGAATGATCGCCAGTGGCGTTATCATGCCAGATTATAAACATACGCTCATTTTTATAGATATTCATAAAATACGCCTCCTTACACAAGTTACGGTGCTGTCTGCCAGATCGTTGCACTGACATAACAACAAAAAGCGGTCAACATTACTATTGACCGCTTGACTTGTTTATGCTATAATAGGGATGCTCGAACTTTTTAATATTTAACGCGGCAAAATATCAAAATCCGCGTATTATAGCGATGCAAAAATTTGAGCATTTTTTGAACGGCAAAAAGCGCAGTGAACAGCCGCGCAAAAGCCTTCCTTTAGTGGATGGCGAACTTCGCAGGATGTCCTACAAAGTGTGCTTTTTATGACATTTGCAACGCAGAAGCCTGACAGAAACTGCGCAGTTCTTTTTAGTTGTCCTTTAGCTGGGATCAAAGACCAGCTATAGCATATTCCCTTTAAAATATGCACACGTTTTACCCTTCGTCATATCCTGTCTACGGAGATGGCTGCATACTGTAGATGGGCGCAGTTATGTCTATCTCACGACAGTCATAGACTCCCCATCCAGTTCTGCTTCACTGCTTAAAAGCAGTAGGCGTGTCCGTGCTATGGCAGTACTCCGACCAGTGCGCTCACGCCCTTATACCGACTTGCAGATATAGCTTTTTTCAAGATATACCTGTAGTATCTTGACATTTTTTCGCTGCCGTTTTGAGGATTCTGCACGCCTCCTTATACGCGCATAGTTACCTCCGCGTCCGTATGTGTATATTCTCTTCGCGTATACTTGCAGGACATCCTGCCCGTATATACTGCCCGTAGGCTTCGCTTCAGGGCTTCCTGTTCTCCCCTCGGCGTTATCGCTGCCGTTGTCGTTCGTGTTGACACCAGTATACGGCATACGCTGCGAATGTTCAACTCCCCCTCTTTTTGTGCATTTTGCTATTTTGTGCATTTTGCCACATTGCTTATATTTGGCTATATTTCGAGAAATAAGGTGATTTTGTTGTCTTTTAATCAAAAAGAATATATCAGAGAATATGAAAAATTAAATTACAAAAAAAGTACGATCCGCACAAAGTTGGATTTATACCGTAGAATAGACGATTATTGCCAGTTCAATGGCTTGTCAGTTAGTGAATTTTTCAATAATGCTGCAAAATACATAATTGACGAAAAAATCGACATTAAAGGCTATAAATAGGCGTTTATCGCCATTTTGCTGCTCTTTGTGCATTATGCCAAATCAAAACAAAACCAGCAGAAATTTTTCAAAACATATGTAAAATCGACAAAAGGCTATAACTCGGCAAAAAAAATTAGATAGTTAATTGATTTGACAGCAGTTTAATTACATTCCGTATAATCAACCCAAAATTATACACCATACCTCCTGCTCATTTCGTTCGTTTTTCGATATTTAATTATTGATAAACAATAAAAAAATATCGTTTTACATTTTGGGCGGTTTTTAGCTTGTTTTCGCCTATTTTTCGGCGTTTATGGGCTGTTTTCATGCATGGTCAAAACGTCACCAGATGCACGGCAGTATACAGGAATGAGCAGGACTGGGCGAGATCATGCGGAATGTGGGCAATTTTGGGGAGAAGTCGAGATGTGGGGAAAATGTGGGGGAATAAGGGATATCACGGCATTTTCACACTACTTCTCATTTGGTTGTTATCGAATGCAAACTCTTTTAATACATTATAAAGAAAAAGAAATGTTGCTGCTCATCTTTTAATTTATTTTTAATTCGTTTATTGTATAAATTAATTTGTTTGGGTAAATAATTAATTTAATCTTTTAAATGCCGAAATATAGCCTTTTGCGGCTTAACCTATCTGGGCGGTGGGTTTACATTCGGGCAGGGATCAGCAGCACAGAATAAAGGTAAAGGTCATCCCTCTTATTCATCCTCCCCAAAACCGTCGTGTCGGATTTCGACCATCTCCCCTATCGTCGCCCTGAACGGGGACTGGGGTGACAGGCAAGGGTATGGCGCAGAGATGAGGGGGAGGCTCGGTAAGGGGCAACAAACAGGCAAATAATACGAAGTGTGAAATTAGGGCTTGACAAATAATATGTAGTGTGATATAATGCTGATAGAGAAAAGAGAAGTGGTTGCATAGAGATAGAGAAGAGCACTTTGGGTTACTTTGGCGATATATCGGGCAGAACTGCCATTTTTAATGTACCCTCAATGTCGTGAAAATGCCCCAAAATGTACCCTCAATGTCGAACAACCTGTTCCCTCGATGTCGTAAAGGAGATGATGCGATGCCAACAAGAACGGTAAATGACGGTTATTATGTGGACGGAACAACGGGCGAGGTTGTGCCTGTGGCAGCCAACACAACGATTATGGGCGTAGAGGAACGTGAAGGCTATAAGCGCAAAGTAGAACAGAGTACGGAACTACGGGAAAATGTGGAGACACAAAAAGAATTGTGTGGCGACTTCTACTGGACGCTATTTGATGTGCGCGAAGAATACTACCCTGAAGTGTCGGACAGCTTGCTTGCCAAGATAGTGTACCTTATAACCTACATGGATTACGAGACTAATCTTTTGGTTGTACAGGACAGTTCTACTTCCCCAAAGCGTCCTATGCTTAAAAAGGATGTGGCAAGTGTGATACGCCTTTACAGGACTAAGTTCAATAAGTTCTGGACAGAAATGCTTGCTACGGGTATTATAGTGGAAGAGCCTGACGGCAAGCTGCGAGTAAGCCCATTGTTTTGTAAGGGCAGTCTTACGCGAAAGAACAAGGCGGCAATGAAAGTATTCACTCATGCGGTGCGGTATATGTACGAGAATATAGATGTGCGGTCACACCAGTATATCGCCTATCTGTTTAGGCTAATCCCGTATATAAATTTGCGCTACAATGTGCTGTGCCAAAACCCGTTGGAAACGGATAAGTCCGAAATTGTGAGGATGACAGCAAGGGATATGTGTCACATACTTGGAGTTGACGATACACAAGTTGTGCGGTTTATGAAACATATTCTGCGCAAGCTTGTTTTTGTGGACAAGAAGGGTGACAAAAGAAGTGTTCTACTATGCCTTGTAGATAGTAAGAACGATGTACTGCGTAGTTTTGTTTTGGTTAATCCGCAATTCTATGCAGGTTATATAAGCAAAGAGGAAATGCTGAATATCCTTGATGAGTTTGAGGTCAAGGATAATTCTACCCTCTTGACAAATAATATGTAGTGGGAAGTGGTGTTGTGTATATTAAAGGCAAGTGGTACGAGGAATGCGAGATGCAAGCTTTGGTCAAACAACTTGAAGAAGAACGTGATGCATACAAGGCGGAGCTTATAGGTTTTTTGCGCAAAGCTTGTGATTGCATTATGGGCAGCGACGCGGATTGTTCACTATGTCCTTTCTATTTTGTAGTATCGGATAAGGGCTGTCCAAGTAACGTGAGCACTTACGCCGCAAAGCTACGACTGGAGGAACTGATGAAATGATTTGTACCAAGACAGTAAAACAAATAAATAGTTATACCCCTGTTGCAGATGAATTGCGGCAATGGTTGGAAATCATACAAGACAAATGGGGCTGTAAAATTATAACTGTGTATGAGACAAAAGTTAATAAGTGTCCAAATTGCAGCGATCAGGCTTTTATAATACTTTATGATGATATGGAGGGAAAAGAATGACTGTCGGAGAATTTAAAGATTGTCTTTTAGAAAATGATATCCCCGATGATGCTGAGATAATTATAAAGGCGGATCATGGTCAGCATTACGAATATGCGTCGGACACGATAGTTACAAGGGATAATCTTGATGACTTAGAGGCGGCTGTATTTGAATATGCTGATTTTATAAATGACTACTATGACGATTATGCTTTGGCTGACTACCCTTTTGGCGGCAAAGTTACTGGTGTTGTAATCTTTGGGGATTAATGAAAGACGAATTTTGTAGAGGTGAAAAATATGGATAGTAGCATAGAAGCTCATGCAATACAAGCGGTGTGTCAATGGCTGCGCCAAACATATAAATATTCTGAGAAAGAGTGTATGGCTTATATCAATGGTTATAAAGCTTGTGAAGCCTTTTATGAAAAATATAGGGATTTAGTGATGACTCTTAGAGATATACCTGCTGACGAAAAAGAGTATTACCAAATAACAATAGACGATGATTGATATTAAGTGGATTATAAAATGGTTCTTTTATTGGAGGTGTTAAAATGTCAGCAATCAGCGCAGACAATATGAAAAAGGCTTATGTCAAAGCAAATGAGAATAACTATGTAAGCAAGGGTGAAGTTGTGCTTGCATTACTTGAAAAAGGGCAACGCTCTACGAGGTATAAGTTGGGTGAATCATGGGAACTCAACTTGTTTGAGATACAAGAAGCGATTGATGAAATGCCAACAGTAGATATGCAACCTGTGCATTGTGGGGAGTGGCTGCCCAGATATGATGATAAGCGTGGTTTTTATTTCGTTTGTAGTAATTGTAGTATTATTAGTGGCGTAAAAACTCCTTTCTGTTTTGAGTGCGGTGCTAATATGCAAACAACTTAACAAAACGGTTCTTTTTATCGGAGGTGATTAGATGGAATTTAAGAGGGAGCAGAATAATTTGGCGAGAGCATATCTCCCCAAAAAAGGAGACATAATTGCCGTAGATATAATGGCATTAGACTTTCTTGCTTTCAAACTAATTTGTGAGCAATTTAAGCCAATAAGAGTAGAAGAAAAGAAAATTGCTATCAAAAAGTGGTTGCCGTTCATAAAGAAAAAGCACAGATATGTTGTGTGTGAATTTACTGGTAACGAAACATAGAACTTTAAAGGAGATGATTGAATGTTTGAAGTAGGAGATTTAGTACGGCTTAAAAATGTTTCGGAAGAAGATATATCACACGGCAGATATGCTGGCGAAATAGGTATTTATCAGGGCTTATGGAATTTTAATAACCCCTCTGAAAAAGACTCGGCTGAGGTGCGTTTTGGAGACTGGGGTGGATATGTTGTTTTCTTAGAGGACTTGGAACTTGTTGCTCATGCCGATATTTCAACTATTTTTATTGCACACAACATGGAGAATGAAACTGAACTTCTGGGGGATATCAAAACATTTTTTGGCAAAACGCTATTGAAAATATGGGGTAAGGAGAAAGAATAATGTTAGTACCTGCACAGCTTTATGAAGAAGAAATACAGACTGGGCTTATAGCCTGTTGGTATCAACCTAAATATTCATATTATTTTTCAGGTGAGTACAATCATTTTGAATTAGCAGACAACGGCTACTGGCGCAGAGACTACGCCCATATAAATAGCGAGGGCGAATGTGACGGCTACTTTGGCTATGCCTTTAATGAGACTGATAAATCAATGCGAAATTTTGGGCTGGTAAGCTTTGCTGAAAACGGTAGTGCCTTAGTTGCTGATGTAAAGGAACATATGAAAGAAATGCTTGGGAGTATAGCGCAAAGAGCTGAGTTCTTTGTTTATGCGGACAACCCCGTGCTACGTATCTATCAGAGATTTATAAAATGCTATGGTGGCAGACAAGTTGGTTGTCTTACAAGAAGCTCATATTTTGATGGCAAGTATCACGATGCAATTATATTTGAGATTTTAAAGGAGGAGTTTAAGGTATGACGTTACGTGAAATTCTTAAAGGCAAGAATAATATCCGTATAAAAGAATATGAACGTTGGGGCGATGGGCTTATATTTGTAGGCGGCTGCTATTATGCCGACAATAGGTTTATTGCAATTGACGGAAGTTTCTACAGCTATGATCTGGAGGTGAATGCGTATGAGTGGGACTCGAAAGATGTACTAATGATAATAAGATAACGTTAGATACAATAAAGAAAGTGTTGAAAGCTGGTGACAGTAAAGGCTCTGCTTTGCGTCAAATGTTCGCATATTACGAAGTAATGGATTTTGACTTTGATAAAGTAACAGATGTACAAGCGAGAGAATGGCTAAGAAAAACGCGATAATGTAGGTTTTAAGTGAAATAAAAAACGCGATTTATGTGGAAGGTTATATAATATTCGCTATGATTTTGTGAGGTGGAAATGAGATGTTAGAATTTTATAGGGCAAAGTATTCGCTTATAAGAAATGGTAAAACTATTGTCTCTAAGTTTGGATGGCACGAAATGTTGCGTGATGAGCCGCCGCAGAACTTTAGGACTGCCTTAACATGGGCGGACATAGAAAAGCAAGATATCAACTACGTTGCCCCTAAGATCAAACATAGACGGCGCGGCAAAGTTCTTGTCTATGACGACTGGGACACATACTTTTGTATAAAGGAGTGGAAAGAGCAGACGCTTGACCTTGAATATGCCGTCACATATCAGAGAGTAGATATGTCGCTTTCTGATGTGCTGGACTACTATGACAGCAAGGCTGCAATGAAATATCTTGGGCAACACTGGATCAAATGTAATGTTGGATTTTGAAAAAAGAAATTTTATTGATTGGAGTGATATAAATGCCAGTACCATTTGAATACATTCAAGAACAGTACATTGCTGATAGCATAAGAATACTAAAAAAGTATGAAAAAGCTAAAAAGCTATTGAAAGCCGCTGTGGAAGATATGGAAACATTATATGTAGCTGGCAAAGACGAGGGCTGCTACGGCATAGAGTTTAGGTGGCGTTTTGCCGATGAAGCTGAGAAGTTGTTAAAGGAGGACTGAAAATGAATGATGTGCAATATCACCCCAAAATGCAAATAATAGTAGAATTAATACATATTTTATACGATTTGCCTGAGTGTGGGGCTGGCGGTTGTTGTCATATTGTTACAGATGATGACAATATAGATGACGATGATTTGAAATGGGTAATAGAATATTGTCAAAAAGATGATAACGACCATATAGACAAAGAACTTAGCAGAACAATTTGCGAATTGCTTTTGCAACTGACATTTGAACAAAGAATATGTTTATTCTATTTACTTAATGCAAGTAGGCTTGACGGTGGAATAGATAAAGAATGGTGGGAGTATCTTATAAAATCATTCAAATCAACTGATGAAATGCTGTCTGATTGGAATGATTAAAATTTAGATTGCAAAATGAAATTTTATTAGATGGGGAGTGATATGATGATATGCGGTAACTGTATACATGATGGTGTATGTGGATTAGAAGGGCATTTAGATGAAGCGTTGACCTTTTGTGCAGATAAAGTCACAAACGTACAGCCTGTTGATAGGTGGATAAGCGTTGACAAAGCGTTACCAGATAACGGTCAAACGGTATTGATATATTTTGATAATCAGTTTTACATCGCAAAATATAATAGTGATTTTGCAGACACTATGCCGTGGAGTAGTTCAGGGCATTGGTGGGGAAAAGAATTAATACATTTTTGGTGCCATTACCAGTACCGCCAAAAGATTAAAGAACAAGATGCTATAAAAGGGGGATTTTGATTGGCGTTAGATAAACAATATTGCATTTATGGGATTGATACTTCGGCTTTCTACTTTGATGATGAGCGCGAGGTCGAGCGTAAGATGTATACGCTTCGCGGCTTAAAGTCAGCATATAAGGCTATCTTAAAAGATAATGGAATGAGTGCGGCTGTAAGTTTCGTTATAGAAGAAAAATATAAGGCTGTCTCTAAGGAACTTACTTCTTTAAAAGAAACTCTTCTTTCAATGATGAAGGGCAATATGCAACGATACAGGCACATTAATGAAAGAAAACTTACTGAGCGCAGCAGAATATCCGTATTCAGCAGTGAGCTTACTCGTAGCCTTGATATGATCCCGTTAAATCTGAACGTGCGACAAACAGCCGAGAATACTACAGTAAATGAACAAATGATGGTTGTTTCGGTCTTTTACTTTGAAGTGCTTGAAAATCTTATACACAAAGGCTTTTGTCACAATGGCTGTCGTTATGTATATTTTGCAAGTAGTGCTGGTCAAATCCGAACTAAGAAGGCTGTGTTTGTGCGTGAGGATTTATTAGACAAGTGTTGGGGCAAGCTTACCTGTGGTCTTACAGTTGATGAGGTAAACGCAAAGGGCGGTATGAACCTAAATAAATATAATGCATATCTGGCTCTTTGCAACTCTGCAACCGAAGAATGGAAAGACTTTGACATAGATCGGTGCATAGTGGTTGATGACTTTGAGACAAATGTTGTGACCGAGGTTGACTATGTAGATGACAGAGACTATAGCATTACTCGTCAGACTATGCCCGTTACTATTCCTCATACAGACGGCGCAGGTATGATAAGCCCTGAACTGAGCAAAAAGAATTTCATGGTACGTATGCCGTGGACAAAGGGATTACTTGGTGTATTTGACTTTAAAGGCTTTGTGCGTGAGTATGGTTGTTCCTCTAAAATAAAAGATATATGGGGCAAAGAATGGGATATATTCGAGGATAATATTCAAATCATCTTTACAAAAAGTCAGCTCAAAATGTATGCCTACTTTGATAGTTGGGACGACTATAAGGAACGCTTTAAGAAAAACGGCTGCTGTGCTGGAACGTGTAATGTGGAGGAGGACTATTTCAAAAAGTCTCATCTGAACTATCAGATGCTCCAGAGCTTCATTGATTACAAAGACGCGGAGCTTAAACAGATGTGCTCGGATAGCGTGAATTTTATTAACGGCATCTGCTCAGATAAAAATGTACAGCTTGAAACTTTTGGGATTAAGCCAAATAAGCCCAAGAGTAAATATAATGGTATGCAGAAATGCCTCATAGAATACAATGGTCTGTTAAAGGATAGTTATTTCAGAGAGCAGCTAAAAGACTTCTATAAAAAATCGGTCAAGGATTTATATTCAGCAAAGTTCAGAGTTAACGGCTATTATACATTCTTGCTGCCAGACTATTACGCTTTTTGTCAATGGCTCTTTTTGGGGGATAAAGTACCTACGGGACTCCTTGCTGACGGTGAGGTTTATTGTAGGTTACATGAATTTGGCAAAGAGGTTGATTGTCTGCGTAGTCCACACCTCTACTTTGAACACGCTATACGCAACAACGTCACAAGTCAGGAACTTGAAAGATGGTTTATTACTGACGGCTGCTATGCAAGTACGCATGATGTTATAAGTAAAATCCTCATGTATGATGTTGACGGAGATAAGACTTTAATTATACAGGATCAAAATATAATTGATCTTGCCAAGCGTAATCAGGTCGGAGTTGTGCCGCTATATTACAATATGCGTAAGGCTGCAAAAGAAGCTATTACGGCGGACAGTAGATATCGCGGACTATCAAATGCGTTCACGGGCGGCAATATAGGTATTGTTTCAAACAATATCAGCAAGATAAAAAATAGTACCGAGATAATAAATCCCGACACTAAGCAAGAGGCTATGGATTGTTTGAAGTATCTATGTATGGTAAATAATGAGGTCATTGATTATGCTAAGACATTATATAAGTCTGTTCCGCCAAATGATATTAAGGAACTTATATCAAAGTATGTCAACAAAAAACTGCCAGCCTTCTTTGTTTATGCAAAGGATAAGACGGCGGATCAGGTTGAGCCTGTAAATGATTGTATCGTAAATCGCATATATAAGCTTTATCCTGAATCAGACTTCAAACTTACTTTTGAGGACAGGAAACGCTTTGATTATAGAATGTTGATGAACAATCCCGACATTGAAGTTGACGAGACTGTTTTAAAGGCATATAGTGATGTGGTATCAAAGGTTAAACTGAAAATAGGCAAGGAAGAGAATTATAACTCCCCTGCTATCAGTGAGATCATTGTGGCGATGCAGAAGCTTGACTATGCTCAGTATGAGATTTGTGATATGCTGGTAAAGGATATGTTTAAAGAGCATACGGTTTTTAAGGACAGAAGATTTAAAGAGTTCTTTTTTAACGTTTATGGGGATATTGTTTATGAGAACATTCTGGCAAACAAACCCAAGTATGGGTATGTGTGTGTCGATTGTGGCGTAGAAATAAACAAGGTTAATGGCAAGTGCAGGTGTGCTGAATGTCAAAGAAAATACAGAATAAAATACAATGTTCAAGGAAACAGAATTAGAAGAAGCCAAATGATTGCAACCGAAAACATTTAATTATTGCCTATAACTCGCCGTAAAAGAACATCTGTTCTATAAAAAGTTGGGGCAATATGAAGGAGAGGCTATCACCGCATTAGCAACTCAATAAAAACGAAGGGAGTATAAGACACGTTCAACTTATACTCCTTGTTTTTATTATTTTATTTAATTATATAAATGCGTAAACTTCTCTTTTTATCATATCATAAAAGACATATATTTGTCAAGAGAAAGTAGTGAAAAAATAATGAATCAAATTACACGCGATGAAGCAAAGTTCTTAGCAGACCACGGCATTATATGCACTCGGACTTGCAGATTAAAGCGTAAGGGGAAGTCACGCGGCAAGTATTACTGCCCCGACGATAAGCACATCTTAGACTTGCTGGAAAGCTACCGCAAGACTATTAAGGTTGTTGAGACATACCCTAACAACTAATATCCTCTATGAAATATAGGGGGCAGTCGGACGACTGTAATTTTAAATAAGCGAGGAAATTAAAAATGGGAGAAAGCTTACAGTTATTAGATATTATCATACCAAAGGATATTGGGGATTTAAAGCTCCCCTCCCCTGAACTTTTAGATGTCTATGAGGACAGACAAAATCGCGTCATTTATATTGACTATGATATTGACGAAGAGCTTATGCGTGATGTCGGCAGACAGATTATAGAGTACAACCGTAAGGACAAGGGCTTGCCTGTAGAAAAGAGAAAACCTGTAGTAATTCTTATAAACTCATGCGGCGGATGCCTTGACTCTACATATGCAACTGTTGCAATTATAGAGGCTTCAAAGACACCAGTTTACACAGTCAATACAAATTGCGCTTATAGTGCGGCTGGACTTCTGCTTATTGCAGGACATAAGAGATATTGTATGCCGCGTTCTCAGGTACTTATTCATAGTGGTAGTGCAAGTGGTATATCAGGAACTTTTGAAGAAGTTCAGGAAAACGCTAAATCGTATAAGAAAATGGTTGAGGAAATGCGTGAGCTTATTATCAGTAAGACAAAGATTGATAAGAACCTTATGAAAAAGAACCAGAGCCGCGACTGGTATTTGTCTGTGGATCAACAGCTTGAACTTGGCTGTGTTGATGAAATACTTACAGATTTGGATTTGATAATATGAGCAAAAGCAAAAACAAGGTAAGGGTTGAAATCGTTGGCAAATCTGGCGATGGCGTTACAGGTTCAATGTATTACATTACCTTTAATGATAAGCAGATTTTGCTTGATGCTGGCTTGTACCAGACTTCTGGTGATGATGTCCTTACCCAATATACAGTGAATAAGCGAAACTATAAAGTCCCCTTTGCAGATTTAGATGCCGTTATTATAGGGCATCAACATCTTGACCACTGGGGGCTTGTCCCCTATCTGTTCAAGCGTGGATATAGAGGCAACGTTTACGTGCCTCAAAATTCAAAGCCGCTTGCTAAAATCATGTGGGAGGATAGCGCAAAGATATTTCAATCTGATTGTGTAAAGCTTGAAAAGCGTCATGGTATAAAAGCAACGCCTTTATATGAGCAATCTGATATAGATATGGCATATGAGCATCTTACCGAGCTGCCATTTAATGAGGAGATAGTTCTTTTTGATGATCTCACTTTACGTTTTTATCACGCCGCACATATCGTCAATGCGGCACAAATCAGGCTTACCTTTAAGCTTGGTGAAACAATAAAGTATCTGAATTATACAGGCGACATTGGCAGTGATATTAATAAAGACTATATTCTGCCTTATGAACCTATGCCTTATGCAAATGCCGTCATAGCTGAATGTACATATGGTGGCAGCACAAAGTCACACAAGCAAAAGGATAGAGATAAAGATATTGAAAAGATAAAAACGGTTATAGATCAATGCTGTCAACAAAACACAAAAAAGGTTGTGTTTGGTGCATTCAGCTTACAGCGTACTCAGGAAATTTTGACCGAGCTTTATAAGATATATGGGCATGATGAAACTTTCAGCACACCTATTGTCATAGATGCACCGCTTGCAAAAAAGGTAAGCAATGTTTGGGATAGGGTTATTGAAAAGGATTATGACCTTTGGAAAAAAGTAATATCATGGAAAAATATAGAATGGGTTGACACATCTGAGGATAGCATCGCATGGCAGCAGCTCAAAACAAGTCAGGTTGTAATATCGACTTCTAACTTTTTAAAGGCAGGTCGTATTATTGGATGGCTTAAATCTATTCTACCAGATAGTGAAAACAGATTATGTTTTTGCGGTTATGCTGGTGATGAAAAATCTGTAGCATATCAAATACAACATAATAAACGCTATGTAGAGATTGACGGCGTAAAGGTTAAGAACAATGCAAATGTAGTTTGTCTCAACTCCTTTTCAAGTCATGCTTGCCAAAAGGAATTATTGCAAAGATATACAGATATGCCATATGACAAAATATATCTTGTTCATGGGGAAAAGGCTGGTAAGATAGAGTTTTCAAAAATGCTCCGCAAAAGTTTAAGTTTTGCGGATAGAAGTTCAAAAGTACACACACCTGTAATGGGAGATAGGTTTGAAATATAAGGAGATAATATGGGAAAATTAGGAATTAAACACAAGCGTAGCGTTAGTATTGTTGGCATTCTAAATGTTGATAAAAGCAATAATGCTATACTTGTTGAATTAGAGGATGACGAGGCAAGAGAGCTTGGTGAAGTGCTGGCTGAGTTTGATGGTGCTGAAGTTTCAATGAGCATAACTGAATCGCTTGATCTTGCCTAATTATGATTTAGTGAATCAAGATTCAGTAAAAGGGAGGAATGGGCTATTAAGGCTAAATTTACTACAGAGCAGTTACGTACAATATATGAAGTATGTTCCAGAAAAGAATTATATAAGGACTGGAATGAGGTGGCGGATTTACTTAATAAGAGATTTGGCACATCATATTCTGAAAGCTGTTTCAGAAAAACTTGGCAATATTTTGATCGTATGTATTCAGCTTGCAAAGATATCTTTGCTACAAGCACTGATGCCTGTAAGGAAATTGACTTGCAGAAGCGTGAACTTGAAAGAGCAAAAATACAGTTCCGTGATGAGCGTAACGCTTGGCAAAAGCAGAATTATAACACCGCAAGAGTTGAACAGAAGCTTGACTATCTTGAAGGGGTAATCAAAAAAAACAACCCGACAGATTTACAGATTACAGTCCGAAAGAATAATACCCAAAAGACTGCAATCATTACTTGTTCTGACTGGCATATAGGCGAATGCTTTAATAATGAATGGGGAAACTATAGCTCAGAAATAGCCCGTGATCGCATAAGTGAATATGCAAGTAAGGCTATTCAAAGATGTCATTCAGAGGGTGTAACTAATGTAATTATAGCTGGCTTAGGTGATCTGGTTAGTGGGAACATACATAGAAGCATAGCTGTTACAAACAGAGAAAATGTTATTCAACAGATTATGCTTGCAAGTGAACTGATGCTTGGATTTGTAAAGGCATTTTTAACTAAGGGCTTCTTTGTTACCTTTACAAATATCTGCGGAAATCATTCTCGTATGGATAAGAAAGATGAAGCTATTAAAGATGAGCGTATGGACAACCTTATAGGTTGGTTTGTCTCAACTCATTTAGATGGTTATTCTAACTTCACTTATGTAAAACCAAATGACACTACATTTGCTGAAATTGGCGGTTACTGGTTTGTACATGGCGACAATGATTCTTTCAGCAAGTCGGGATTATCTAACCTTGTTCTCGCTAAGGGATATAAACCTACTGCTATTTTTATGGGACATCTTCATAGTTTTGCAGTTGATGATTGTTATGATGTAAAGATATGTCGCGGTGGAAGTCTGTGTGGCAGCGGAAATGACTACACAATTGAAAAGCGATTAAAGGGTAAGCCCACTCAGCTCATGGCAATTGCTGAGGACGATGAACTTTGTCAATTCTATAATATAGTTCTGAATTAAAGGAGAGTAATTATGAAGGCTAAAAATATTTTTGCATTAGCTCTTGAACAATTTTATACTGGTGAACCTGTTAGTATAGTTACCAGTTATAACAAGGCAAAGAAAATACTTAAACAGTTTATAAGTCTGCCAGATACTAAAATTCGTAGTATAGAACTTAGCCCTCCAGATTTGGATGACTATGATGAAGCTTGGCTTATTGATATATGTGAGGATAAAAAAATCTATTGTCAAAAAGCAATCAACATCGAAGGTGATGGTATGCCATTCTGTGGTGACGGTTATTATATCATAGACAAAGATGCTATTGGTGACTGCGATCCAGAAAGCTTTGTGTTCGCTGGCAGCACAATAAAGCTTGTTGGCGGTGGCGGAGATGAATAATATTATTCGGAAGTATAAGTCTTTTGAGGATTTTGTGAGAGACTTTATATTTGTAGTGATGTCAGACGGTTATGCTTCAATTATATGTCATTGGCAAGATACACAAGGTATTCTCTCATCTTTGTTTGAAAGAACGATTAACGGTGAGAGTTTTGCTCTTGATACTGAGAGTGGATATTCCTTTGATGATGAAATAAACACTGCTCGGATGAATGATGACAATATGATGATAACTGTTTTTGAGACTGGAGCAATTATATGTGTAGCTCCGATCTTTATGAAAAAACCTATGTATGATTATAGCGGAGCGTTTTATATTGAATATGATGCAATATCTGCTATGGATTATGATATTTCAGGCAATAAAATCCCTTTTCGGATTGAATGCAAATAAATGCGCGAAATGTGCCGCGCTTTACAAATAGCAAACGCCTCGAAAGAGGCGATGTCAGAATAGCTCAGTTGGCAGAGCAGCGTCTTGATAAGGCGAAGGTCGCAGGTTCAACCCCTGCTTTTGACACCACTCCTCCTGACGGGAGAAGTCATTCGTGAAGGTTGGACTATAACTAACCTGTCATGCCGCAGTTTGGTGAAATGGTATCATATAAGGTTCATACCCTTATGTTCTTAGTTCGATTCTAAGAGCTGCAACCAATAGTATAACATCGAACACGTTATATTGCAAAAGCTATGTTTTCTCAGAAGATAAGGACGTAGAGCCACGTCCTTATAAAAATAAAAAAGCTCACTGAGAAGAACCTTGCACACCTCTCGTAGAAGTGTCCCACGCAAGGTCTTTAATACTCAGCTCTTTACGAGCATTTAGATTGGTGTCCTTGCCAGTTCAAGGAAGATATTGTTGAAAGGTTATTGAGGTTTACTTTAATAACCATGAAAAGAGCTTTGTAAGCACCTCTTGCAAAGTATCGTTTGTGCGCACAAACGATACTTTGATTTTCGGCTTGCAACAATGCGCATTATACCGTTTGCAGGACAATGCAAACGTGCGCATTATTGTGGCGGTTTCGTCTAAAGGTAGGACACGCCCCTTTCACGGGCGCAATGCTGAGTTCAAGTCTCGCAATCGTCACCATGTCTTGCAGAGGACATAAAACTGCTGTATAGCTCATAACCCCGATTTACGTCTAAACGTATGCAAAGTACGTGGGCATGAGCGAATGATACAATTTTCGCTTTGCGGTGTGCGAACCCCTACACCGTTTTTTTTGAATTGGAACTCAGTTCCTTTCGCAAAATTTTAAGGGATGGAATTAATAAACTTCCCTTAAACTCTGCACATTTACTTTTTTATTTCCTCCTACTGGGGAGTGTCGCACTCCCCCATTATGTAGCCTGAGTTGCACGAGACAAGGGCTGCACCATTTTGAATTAAAGGATTGATATTATGTATAAATTAAGTGTTGTAATACCTTGCTATAAAGCTAAAGACACTATTGCAAAGTCACTTCATTCAATCGCAATGCAAAGTATTTCTAACGAGATAGAGGTCATAATTGTTAATGATTGTGATGGTATAAATTATGATGCTATTATTGACACGGCAAGTTTTGGTGAACTGCACATTAAATATATAGTGCGAGATAAAAATGGTGGCTGCGGTGCTTCAAGGAATACAGGAATTAAAAACTCTACATCTGATTATATAATGTTTTTGGATGCTGATGATTGTTTTACAAATTGTCTTGCATTAGAGATATTGTACAATCGAATTAAGTTAGAAGATGCGGATATGCTTGTCAGCGGATTTGAAAGTGAGATAAGACAGCCTAATGGTATTGCGATTAGAAAGATTAGTAAATCACCTACATGGTGTCATGGTCGAGTTTATAAACGTCAATATTTGTTGGACAACAACCTATATTTTGATGAAAGATTGCGCATTAATGAAGATGTTAAGTTCCATCAAATTCTTATTGATTTAGGGGCTAAGATAATTGAAGAACCGATAACAACATTAATGTGGAGGGACAATCCTAAGTCTGTGACGCATCAATCATTATACGAAAATAAGCGAACATACGTTCTTGCAATAATGTATTATTTAGAAGAATGTCTTGCCAGAAATATGTCAGGTGATAAAATTACTTTTCGTGCATTACAAAATCTTGTGGTTATTTATCAATACTTTAATATAGTGCTTGACGATTGCCCTGAGAACAAAAATGACTATCTGCAAGTATGTAAACAATACTGGAATTACTGCGAACCGTTTGTTCAAAATGTTTCAGATGATTTAATTACCACAATCTATTGTCGTATAATGAAAGATTTTTCTTATATTCCTAATATAACTTTTGTGGATTTTTTAAATTTATTGCGTGATCGAGTTAAAGGAGTGAGTTCAGTTTGGCAAGAAGTACAAAACAAACTTCAACAAGAAAAAAGCAGCCTAAATATGCAAAGGTAGATTTGGAGACATTGCCGCCATTATATAAGTGCTCTTGCTGCGGCAAGCTTGTCCAAGATCCTGAAGGCAAGTTTTTCAAGGTTGCACAGAATGCACTATATAATGGAAATGAAAATTACAGTACAATATGTGCTTGCTGCTGTGATGATTTCTTTGGCAGAATGAAAGAGAAATATCAGGACGAAGAAGTTGCTTTATTGGTAACTTGTTGTGAAATGGGTTGGTTCTTCTCAGAAAAAACATATCTGCAAATGAAAGAGAAAAGCCGTGAGGATATACGACTTGGGGAATATATAAAGCGGCTTAACCTATCGCAAAACAAAAATAAAACTTTTGTTGACTATATTATGTCGTCAATTAATAATGAAAAGTTTTTGAGGTCAAAGCAAGAAACTGACGAAATGTTTGAGGCAAACTGGACTGAGGAAGAACAGAATAATATGCAAACAGTAATTGAGGTTATAGGCTATGATCCGTTTGCAGGTTATCAATCGTCGGACAGGCGTTATCTGTTTAGCGAGCTTGTTAAGTATCTTGATGATGATGAGGTCGTAGAAGATAACTATAAGATGTCTCAGATAATTCAGATAGTAAATAATAATAATCAGATCAGACAGTATGACTTGCTGATTGCACAACTTAAACCTTTAAGTGATAGCAAAGATATCCAAGCCCTTAATGAATTAAAAAGCAGGCTTGTTATGTCAAATGATAAGATTGCAAAGGAAAATGAGATATCTGTAAAGAACAGGTCAAATAAAGATGCTGGCAAATCAACTCTTACTTATCTCATGCGAAATCTGCGCGAGAAGAATTTTGATAGAGCTGAGGCAGATTATTACGATCAACTTAAATCTGCTGGCACAAGATGGGCGGCAGAAGTATCAATGAATGCAATACAGAAAAATACATTCTTTGATGAAAATGACTTGCGTGAAATTGATGGAATAAAAAGAGAAATGGTTACTAAACTTCAGGAAAAGGTAGATGATTTACAAGAGGAAAAAAGGCAACTGCTTTTGGAAATTCAAAAATTAAAGAATGGTGATAGTGATGAAGAGGCGTAAAATCATTCTCACACCGATAAAAAAAAGAATATATGAATTAGATGCTGAGTCTATAGCTTTTTATAGGCGAAATCCTTGTATTGCGTGTGAGGACTTACTCGGCATTCGTTTGATTGATGCGCAGAAATGGATATTGCAAAGTACATGGAATGCCCAACATAGTGTATGGTGCTGTAGTCGTAACTTTGGTAAATCATTTTTGGGCGCAATATTTATGATACTCAAAGCAGTCCTTTATGAAAATCAGGCTATATATATCATATCGTCTGTCGGAGATCAGTCTAAGGAAACCTTTACAAAGATAGAAGAAATTGTTACACGCATGGGAAAGACGGCTGCCTCTATTCGTTCATTAAAGGATATTGTTGAAAAGGAAACAACAAAATCTGCAACGAATAAAACAGGCTTTAGCCACAACCCAGCAGGTTATTCAGTAGAGTTTTATAATGGCAGTACAATTCATACCCTGAACAGTAAACCAGACTCCGCAAGAAGCCGCCGTGCAACTCTTGTTTTCTTTGATGAAGCCGCATTCTGTTCTGACGAGCTTATAAGTGTTTGTGAAGCATTTGCTATGCAAAATACAGACTTTATAACTTCTACCGAAGATGACTTTAACCCTGAGACTGAAAAGAGAAGAGTACCTACACAACTGGTATATGCATCATCGCAAGATCAGATGGATAAGACATTCTATAAGCATTACAAATATTATGCTAAGAGAATGCTTGCTGGAGATAGGGACTATTTTGTATGTGATATGATATGCGATGTTGCAATTCAGACATACATGAATGGTGAGCCATATATTCCTCTGCTTACAAGAAGCAAGGTTGAGACAGCTTTGAAGAGCAATAAAGAAAAAGCCCTTAGAGAGTATTTCAACCAGCCTACTGCTGACGGCGGAAGTAGTCAGATAATAAAGTGGGACGTAATTCGCAGAAATGAAAAGTTCTATTTGCCTACACTTAAATGGCAGCCCAATAGCAGAATAGCTTTGGCGTTTGATCCAGCGCGAACAAACGATAATTCAATTGTGGGTGTTATGAATATATATAAGGATAAAGAGCTTGGATGGTGCGGAGATATAATAAATTGCGTTAATATGGTAGATACTTTCACAAAGCAAAAATACAAGCTGGACTCCAATAGGCAATTAGAAGAGCTGCGCAAATTGATAATATGCTATAACGGTCAAAACCCAGATTATGAATATATAGATGTTTTGAATGTTGATGCTGGTGCGGCTGGCGGCGGCGTAAGTACATATGCTGACGGCTTGCTGAATGATTATACAGATAAATTTGGAAAGAAGCATCGAGGCTTTATTGATAAGACCAATGAGTTGTATCAAAGCTTTGTCAACCGTTACCCTAATGCTTGTGATAAATTAAGAGTTATTAGCCCAAAGAAATACAGAACTCAAATGGTTGAAGAAATGATTGAGTTAATGGATTTGGGTGTAATCAGATTCCCTTATGAATACTCAGGGCAAGATTCATTAAAGGTTATAACTGGCGTTGATAAAGATGGTAATGAGACATGGGAAAACCATGAGCTATCGGATGATGAAAAAATGGCATTAGTTCAAATTGACCTAATGAAAACAGAAGTAACATCAATTCATAAAACACAAAACGCTGAAAAGACAACTGTAAATTATGCTCTATCTAAGGAAAAAGAAACACGTATGCACGATGATAGATTTTATGTGTTGATACTTTTAGCACATAGGTTATATGAATTAAGAAGAGGCAGTGTTGTTAAACAACAGCCTGTTCAGGATATAACAACACTATTTATGGCTCGACCAGCCAAACGTTATGATTAAGAAAGGGGTGAATTATTTGGAAGAAAGAGATGAATTAAAAGAGATATATAGTCTCAAAAGATTTGCAAAGCTACGTTCAGATGTGCTTCTTGATCTGAAACAAAGTATGGATGAAGTGTGCGTGTTCCTTAAAAAATACCCACGCAAGATTATTCTTGGTGCATTAGCTGATCCTACAAATCCCAGATCAGAAGAAGTATTGCGAGAGGTAAGCCGTTTTTATTTTGCTATCTCGCCGCATTACCGCAGAGCAATTATAATGCTTGCAACAATCCTAACTAACAATTATGTTATTCGCCCCATTGCAAATATAAAGAATATTGATAAAGATGATTTTGAGCAAGAATATATCAACTATGCTTTACAATGCAGTCGTTTTAAGTTTAAGGATATTAACCCACAAGTTATGTTGCGCACACTTGTAGATGGCGTGTATTATGGTCTTATGATTGAGGATAAGCGCAGCTTCTTTTTAAAACCTCTATTGCATAAGTTCTGTAAGTTAGCGGCTGTTGAAAACGGAGTGTGGCGATTTGCATTTGATCTTAGTTATTTTGACACTAAAAAGACTAAGGCACTGCTCCCCTCTTATGGTAGAGAATTTATAAAAGCATATTCATTATATAAAGGTGATGAAGAAAAGGGTATTACTGGTGATAGAACGCTGCGGTGGTTTATTCCTAAGAAACAAATTTGTGTAAAGTTTGATGAGGAATATCCCTTTATCATTCCACCTCTTGCTGGTTGTTTCAAGGCTATCATAGACCTTCAGACTTATGAAGAAATTCAGAAGGACGGTGCTATTCTTGATAACTATAAACTTATCAATTATACTGTTGAGACTGATAGCGACGGCAACCCAGCCCTTTCATTTGAACAAATTCAAAAGTATTGGACGCAGATAGCTGGCGCAGTTCCAGAAGGAATTGGAATTGCCGTCAATCCATTTAAGGCACAAGGCATTACTCTCAAAGATACAACTAACGCTCAAAAAGACTATACGGAAGATGCGACTAAAGACTTATTCAATAATGTTGGTATATCCCCTCTTTTGTTTGGCGTAGGTGCAAATCCTACTTATAAGGTAATTGAATTGTCACTCATAGTTGATGCGACTATGATGATGAAGTTGCTACGTCAAATTGAAAGAGTATTTAATGTAAAATATCAAAGAGAAATGTCGATACATGATGATTATTTATTTGAAATCTATTTTCTTGAACAATATAGTTTCAATAAAGATGAGGTTGCAAACAGACTACAGAAATCAGCAATGTATGGGCTGCCGTCGAAATTATGGTACGCTGCCGCACTTGGTCAAGAACCGATAGATGCATATACGGCAAGCTATCTGGAGAACACAATTCTCAAATGCGGCGTTGATATATACAACCGCCCACTTATAAGTAGTAATACGCTTAGTAACGGCGAAGTCGGTAACGAGGGAGGCAGACCACAAACGGACTCACCTTCTGAAAACACTGTAGACAACCCTAATTCAAATTCAGATTATAAGTGAGGTGGGAGTTGTGACTAATTTTATAAAGGTAGTTGAGCCTAAAGCACAGGAAGAACTGTTAGCTTTAGGCTTTACTTATACTAAAACAGAAATCAATGGCAAGACTGTTTACGCCTTTGCCGATACAGACGAGCTTCAGAAATATCTTTCTCAACGTTATAGTGACGAGGAATGGTATTACATAAAAAGTAATCGTCTGTTCTTCTGAGTTTTTGAGAAATCATAAGAAAGGAGGTAAGGCAAATGGAGAAATTTAACGTAAATGCTTGCACAAAGTTTTCTGTAATAAAGGAACTTAATAGCGAGTTTACTCTGACAAAGGTTTATGTAATGGCTTGTGGTAAAAATCGAAATATGTCATATATCGGGAAAGACAGAGTTGAAGCAAACTTAAATTCTTTAAACTATGCACCAGTAGTTGGACATCTATTTAAAGATGAAGAAGGCAATTATCGCTTAGGCGGACATGATGTTGTTCTTGATGATAATTACAAATTTGTTTCACTTTGCGTTCCTTTTGGCGTGGTAATGGAAAACTCTTTTGATTGGGAAACAGTTAATGAATACGGCACTGAAGTTGAGTATTTAACTGCAAATGCTGTTCTTTGGACAGGGCGTTATCCTGAATTGAAAGAGGCAATATATTCAGATGAAATCTATTTCAATCAGTCTATGGAGCTTAATGTTTCGCAATACCGCGTTTTAGAAGAAGATTCAAACTTTGTTGAATTGCTTGACTTTTCGTTTGATGCACTTTGTTTACTCAATAAGTCAGATAAGCCAGAGGAAAATGTAGAACCTTGTTTTATATCTGCTCATGTTGAGCCGATCAATTTTAGTGCTGATGACTTTACAGCTAAACTTGAAGAGTTAAAAACCGCTATGAACGAATGCTTTAATTTACAGAAAGAGGGTGGAGAATTGGATAACAACAAAGAAATAACTGAGCCTGTAACAACAGAATTTACAGATGAAACTATTGAGCAGACAGAGCCTATTGTTGAAACACCTGCTGATCCTGAACCTGAGCTAACGGTTTCAGAATTTCAGCTTACAGCTAATGAAAAGTGGGATAAGATAGGTTCGGCTGTAAAGGCAATGGGTTTGGTAACAAACGAAACCGACACTTGGTTTTATCTTTCAGATTTTGATGATAGCTTTGCTTATGTTGAAAAGTATACTTATACCTACAATGACGGCAATATGACAAGACAGTATGGCAGATTTGGTTATGGTTTCGTTGACAACAATGTGGCTATCAATACAGAATTTGAAGAAATGAGACTTATGTGGCTTACACTTGATGAAGCATCATCTTTAGAAGAAGCAAGAGACAACTATGAGGAAGTTAAGAATGAAGTGGAGACACTCCGTCCTTACAAACTTGCGGCTGAAAAAGCCGAAAGAGAAAAAGCTGAAAACGAGGTATTCTCAAAATATAATTCGCGCATTGGAACAATGCAAGAATATTTAGAGCTTAAATCAAAGTCAGGCGAATATAGCATTGAGGAACTTGAAAGAGAATGTCTTATTCTTGTTGGTAAGTTCGCAATGAACGTATCAAACGATGAACCTGTAGAGCCTGAAGTAGAGCCTACAATCACATTTGCACTTGACAACACATTTGAACAAACAGTAAATCGCTACGGCGAAGTATATGAAACTTACAAAACCAAATAAATGAAAGGAAGGTAAAGGTATGGCACACGGAATTTTTAGAAGTGATAATTGCACTTATACACATGATCCTGCAAAGATCAGAACAATTCAGACTTATGCAAATATAGATAACGGAGCACCAATTACTCTTGGCGCACTTGCTTCAACTGGCAAGTATGCTGGTGAAAGAGAGGTATTCACAACAGCCGCTGCAACAGGCGCAAATGCTGCTGATGTATGGGTAGTAACAACCCCTGAACTTGATTATGAGAAGTATACTCTTAGTGATTTCACAAATGCAAGTGGTGCAATCGGCAGAGCAGTTGCTATGGAAAAGTATGATATTTTCTCAGTAACATCTGAAGTTCTTTCTGCAACTCCTGACGCAAACGATAAGTATATTGCCGCTGGCACAGCTCAGTGGACAGTATCAAGCTCCTCTACAAAGGCATTTGCTACATATCTTGGTTCTGATGTACAGGATGGCGTAACATTCTACAGATTTCAGGTTCTTTAATTTTAGGAAAGTGAGGTAATAATATGAGTAAGGAATTAAGACAGCTTGCAATTGACGTTTACAATGGCGTTGATGTAAAGTTTGAAAACGGCGAAACTGGCGAAGATATGATTCGCAACGCTCTTAATAAAGCATTTAATGGCATTAGCCTGACAGACGGCAAAGCAATTAGAAATGCAATTGCTTATAACAAGGTTGACTTTGAGATAATCAATGAGATCATTGATGTGGCTATTGACCTGTCAGCAAACGAAAATTCAGAAGTTTGGAATTTTGTTGAGTTTAAGTCAGCTGCACTTGGCGACAAGAACAAGTTTATTGTAGAGGGTAACGATCTGCTTCATGTTGATGTTATAACACATGGTACTCAGGGTGTACACAGACAGCGTATGCTGGGCAGAGAAATCTCTGTTGAAACAACAACAAAGGCAATCAAGATTTATGAAGAAATGGTTAGACTTGCTGCTGGTAGACTTAACTGGGCTAAGTTTGTTGAGAAGGTTGGTAAGTCATTTGACAACGACAGATTTAATGCCGTTGCTTCTGCATTTGCTAACATTCCTTCTTCTGGTGCAGATTACTCAAAGGGTATCGCTGGTCAGGCACTTAGCGAAAAGGATATGATTGACCTTCTTACAACTGTTGAGAATGATGGTAATACACCTAAGATATTTGGTTCACTTCAGGCACTTCGCGGTCTTAACATGACCACAAGCGGAATGGCTGGTGAAAAGGTAAAGGACGACTATTATAACTTCGGTTATATGGGCAAGTTCAACGGTTATGATACATTCCGTATCTCAGGCAAGAATGTACCTACAGACAAGCTCTTTGTAATCGGTTCTGATGAAAAGTTCATCAAGATGTTTGATGAAGGCGATACACTTACAATCGCACACAACTTTACTGAGACTGCTGACAAGACACAAGAGCTTCAGGTTGAGCGCACATATGGTGTATCAGTTGTAATGGCTGGCAAGGTTGGTATTTATCAGCTTTAATTTATATGAATAAAAGGAGTAAAACAAATGGAAGAAAGAGTTATGATAGACGATAATTATATTGTTCCTGTAAAGTCAAATTTCGATGGTACACTTTCATTCAACGACAATGGTTGGAACGAAACATGGTATGGCATAGGTGACATTGTTGAGATGCCGTGGAGTGGCATAAAGGATATCAGAAAGTATGGCAGAAAAACTTTTGAAAGGAACTGGATTGTTCTTGAACCTACAAAAGAATATACTGCTGCGCAACTTTATACTGCACTTGGCGTAAAAGAATATTATCCCGATGCTGATAAATTTAAGGATGTAAGTGTTCTTATATCAATGAAGCCCAAAGAGATTGCTGACTATCTTAAAGGAATGAGTACGGATTATCGTGAAACTTTTGCTTCTTATGCTAAGAGATTGTATCAGGACGGCGATCCGCGTATGGATTCCAAGACAAAGGTCGCCGCACTTGAAAAAATGCTTGATATTGATTTTGATGAGGTGTAATCATGGCAACAGAATTTGACGCTGTATATAATTGCTTTCTGGGTAAAGTAACTGATACCGATTTATCAGATATGACACAAGAAGAAGCAAATAGCGTTTTATCTGACTTGCTCAAATATGGTGTTGTAATCTTTAGTGAGTCTTGTAAAAAAGATTTATCTGTGGTTACATCTACAGGTTGGGAAGATGACCTTACCGATTATGAGATTGAAATTTTAGCGGAGCTTATGGTTGAGGCGTGGTTCAAACCGCGCGTCAACTTTAATGAGCTTTTGCGAAATCAACTTAGCACAAAAGATTTTACAACATTCTCCCCTGCTAATCTGCACAAAGAAAATCGTGAATCGTATGAGGCGGCTCATAAAAGAGCACGTTCAATGATAAATGAATATTCTTACAGATATAACAATATAGGAGAATTGAAATGAGCAATGAATGCAGACTGCCATATAGGGCGTTGAAAAGCTATTTGCGAAATTTGATAAATAAGGTGTATAAGATTTTACCAATGCGTGAAGAACAGTGCGAAACACTTACATCTTATCTTCTTAGCTTGGAAAATGAACTTATAGGTTGTTATAAATTATGGGATATTTTAAATGACAATTCTCAGTTTGTAGCAGTAATACATATCGTTAAATATCTGTCCTCGGAAGAATATGATATATCTACTTGCAAGCGTGAAGTATTTAAGGCTATACACCTTATTGAAAGAATAAATAAAGATATTGTAAAGGAGGGATAATATGGCAACCTTTGATTTATATAAAGCAAGGGTGCATCAACGTGGAAACACTATGAGAGATCGCACCTTGTTTTATGAGAAACAATATGTTAAAGAACTTGCTGTAAACTCCCTCAGTTGCAAAAGCTGTAAGGTTAATGGAGTGGATCAGCTTCTAATTATAGACGATGGTACACTCCCTTACTATAAAGAGGTCAAAAGCTTACCCGATGAATATTTTGAGGCTGGCAATTATGTTGAATATGCTGATAGTATGTGGATTGTCGTTTCGTGCGACTGGGATAAGGAAGTATATACATACGGCAAAATGCAACAATGTAATTACGTTCTCAAATGGCAAGATAAAAATGCTACTACCATTGAACGATGGTCTGTAATCCTTTCAGCATCAAAGTATAACAATGGTGAAAAATATAACAACATTATTGTTGTCGGCTCTAACCAATTAATGGTTTATTTGCCCATTGATACTGACACGTTACAACTTAGAGCTAATATGAGATTGATGGTTGACTTCAATACCACAAGCCCTAAGTGCTATGATGTAACCCGTGTTGATACTGTAACTATGGGTTATGACGGCGTTGCTGAACCGAGATACGACGGTAAGGGTTGCATACTTTTGATTTTGACCGAAACAGAATATAATCCTGATGTTGACAGACCTGACTTAATGTTATGTGACTATGTTGATCCTAACAGCGTTCCTCAGCCTACATCCCCCATCCTCATAACATATGCTGGCAGTCCCGAAATTAGAATAGGCGGACGTAAGACCTTTACAGCAGCGACAGAAGCAGACGACTTAGTGTTTACTTTAGTGTATGCTGCGATGTGGGAAGGCAAGATAACAAAGACGCAGACTGGAAATAAGTGTGTAGTCAAATGTGCAAATGAGCCAGCAATGGTCGGTGCAAGCTTTAAAGTCGTAGCGACTGGCGGCGGACAAAGTAGTGAGTTGCTTGTCAATATTATAGGTGCAGTATAAGGAGGTGTCAGGATGGCAAAAAGTGATTGTATACGTCAATGGAAAGATAAGATAATGTCTGAGCTTTCACAAGACGATATTATTGTAAATGCACTTGGTCTTAATCCCGACGAGTCTCCTGACGATTTGGTGTGGGTAAGACTATATCCACACTATTATATTCCACAAACCGAAGAAGATGTCAAGACGTATATACTTGTTGAAATTGATATCCCAGAACGTAGATTGCGTTATGGTACAACTGAAAGTCCGATATGGGTACACCCTACTATTATATTTTATGTATTGACTCATCAAGAGGATATGCGTATGAATTTAGTTGGTGAAAGTGGTACTCGCATGGATTATCTTGCAGAGCTTATAGAGGACAAGTATCAAGGCAGACAAGATTTTGGCGTAGGAACTTTATTATTAAAGTCCGATATCGCTGGAAGTGTAAACACAACATACAGATTTAGACAACTGATATTTGAGGCGGTGGATATAAACGGAGTTTGTGGGTGATTGAATGTTTGCTGTAGATGAAATTCGATTACTTACAGGGCAACCATTTGATATTGGGGTTGGCATAACTCTACGTCAACCAACGATATCTGAAATAGCTCAGTTTGGCGAGGGCGAATATTTAAGTTTGGTAAGTGCATTAACATCTGAACCTTTTGATATGCCGTATTATCTTGACCAGATGGGTATTGATTTTGAAGAAATTAAACCTTTTGAATTATTTTGTATATTAGTTTCGGGAATACCTCAGTCAACTTCAAGACTCTTGTTTGGTGATCTTGACTTTACAAAGTTTAAAGTTGTAATAAAGGGCGATGAACTTATAATGATAAATCAACAAGGAGTTATTATAGACTCAATGACTCGTGAAAGAATAGCAGATAATGTGCGGCGTATGCACTGTTTACCTAAAAATATATTAACGTCATGCGAAAATAAGTTTACGCATGATTTAATGATAAGACAACAGAAAAAGGAAATTGATAGAGCACAACGCAAGAAAGAGTTGTTTGGTGACAACTCGCATTACGCATCACTAATATCCTCGCTTGCTTGTGAATGGCACGATTATGACAAAGTATTTAGTCTACGGGTAGGTCAGTTCTTTGATGCTATCTTACGTATGGGCTATAAGCAAAATGCAAACAATCTTTATCGTGGTCTTTATGCTGGCACTGTCTCCATAAAGAATATACATAAATCAGATTTAGATTGGATGCGACCAATAAAAACAAAAACATTATAAAGAAAGGTGGTAGTATATGGCTATAAATTCTATTGCTATTAAGCAGATTATAGGCGCATGGGCATTTGATAGTTCGGAAGAAATCAAGTGGATGTGTTCACAGGTTGAAAATCTCCAGATTACACAGGACGGAGAGACAACCGAAAAGCAAGATGCTAACGGTTCAACTATCTTCTCAATTGATAGAAATAAGTCCTGTCAGATAAGCTTTGACTCATCTGTTCTTGATCTTTCACTTATTGCTGCACTTAATGGTACTGAAAGAATTGATGCAACAACTCTTTCTACAATCAAAGTACCTTATATTGAAAGATTTACTCTTAACTCTACTGATGTAAATACAAATAAGTATGTAACATTGACAAAGACACCTACTGGCGGTGCAAGTGCTAAAATTTCTTTCCATGTGCTTACTACAGACGGTTCACTTGATACTAACTATGCACAAGATTCAGAAACAACTAAGACTACATTTAAGTATGAGGCAACTGGTACTAAAGTTATGCTCCCTACTAATAATGTATCTGGTGCAGCAGCAGGTGACGTAATCCTTGCCGTTGGCACAAGAGTTGAAGTTATTTATGAATATGAAGTAACTGCTGGTGTTAAGGTTGTTAATGCTGCTGATAAGTTCCCTGACGCTGCAAAGGTTCGTTTCCTTGTTCTTGCAGTAGACCTTTGCGACCAGTCTAAGGTTCGTGCTCTTTGGATTACCGCAAAGAATGCAAAACCTGAAACTGGTAATACAATAGGTTTCAATCTTGAAGATACTATTAGTGTAACTCTTGATCTTGCATACTCTTACTGCGATACTGATAAGAGCTTCTACGAGATTACTGTTGCTGATGAGGACTTTACTTGGAATAACTAATTATGAGTAAAATGTTAAAATGTTGGGTTTGTGGTAAGGAGCATGACTATTGCCCTACTTGCGGACAGACTAATGGGTGGAGATATGTAGCTGACACTCCTAAGTGTTATCAGATTTACATAACTATAAATGAATTTCAATCTGGTGTAAAGGAACAAAAAGATGCAGTTGAAACATTGGCTAATCTTGATGTTTACCCAGAAAATGATCTTTCATGGCTTCGCCCTCATATAGAAAAGCAAGTCCGTGAAATAATTGGAGATAAAGAAAAGACCACTAAAACCACAAAGAAAACGAATATTAAATCTAAATTATTTGAATAAAGAAAGGGGCAAGTCATTTGTAATAACAGGCTTGCCCTTATTTTATTTTATGAGGAGGAATAATGAGAATAATCGGAATAGATCAAAGTTCTACATCTACAGGGGTTAGTGTCTTTGATGATGAAGAACTTTTAAATTATATGCTTATAGAACCAAAGGTTAGCAAAAAGGTGGGTTACACTACTATTGAATACTCCCCACATCATTATGAAATTAAGATGACGGAAGATGATTACGGCACAACGTTGCTGCGCATTACCGAAACAGTTGATGTTCTTGAAACTATATTGCAAAAAGAAAAACCAGATGTGGTTTACTTTGAAGAGATATATGCTGCACGTAATATTGCAGGGTTTCGTAGTTTAGCAAGACTTCAAGGATTTATCGCACATCTTTGTCATAAGCTGAAAATACGCTATGTGATAGTTGAAGAAAACAAATGGATTAACGCATTGGGCAATTATAGTTTTAAGATATCGCGCCCAGAACGCAAAGCAGATATTATGAAGAAAATGAATGACCGCTATGGTCTTGATATAAAAAAGGACGATATAACTGATGCAATAGCCATAGGCACATACGCCTGTATTAAAGAAAAGGAGAATGAACAATGAGTACATTTAGCGAAATCACTGAAAGAAATCCGTCTATAAAGTCTATGACAAAAAGAATTAATGGAGTGCCTGTTGAAATAAAACTTTGTATTGACATTGATACTTTTGGTAATATAGTACAGACAGTCGCAAAATCGTGCTTTCAGGGTAGCGAGTATCGTGCTGAAAACAGGGAGATTGCAAGTCGTTTTGCTATCTTAAAGTACCTGACTGATATAGAGGTTGAGGAAGATAAAATTGCAGATATATTTGTTGCAACTCAATGCGGTAACTGGTACGCGGATATTTACCGTGAGGTAACTAAGTCTCCTCTTTGGGGTGAGATTGATCTTGCCATAGACAAACAGGTTGAATATGTTATATCCACAAGACCTACAGCATTTGACAATCTATGTTCTGATTTGTCGGATATAATCAAGGTTGGTAATTCAGGTAACTTTAATGAGCTTAAAGAAATTTTTGATGCTTTGAGTAAGGTTGACCAGAAGGCGTTTGTTAAGGAGGTTATTGACCAGAACATCGCTAAGAATAAGGGCGGTGATAAAAATGGTAAAAAGTCTAAGAGAACAACTAAGCAAGATAGCCCTGAAGAGGGTTAAACTTTCAAACGGTGAAACGCTTGCTGAAACAATGGCAAACGAAGCCCGAAGGCTTTATGACTGCATTCAGAAATATATAGATGAGTATTATAAGAGCTATAATCCTAAAGTCTATGATCGTACATATAGATTTCAGGGTGCTTTATTTGCAGAGGATATTGCAGCTATTCGGGTTGTTGGAAATACTTTACGCATAGGGGTGGTTTTTAATAACGACCTTTCTATGCATCCTAATCTTACAAATGTATATTGGGCTGACGAATACACCGAAGGTTGGATTCCTATAAAGGGAAAGCATGAGACTTTTGTTCCTTTGATGATGGAACTTGGATGGGAGTCCCCTAACCTTGCTTCGATGATTGGTAGAAGTGTATATCGTTTGACATACTTTGAAGGTATTCATGCTGTCGAACGCGGCATAGCAGATTTTAATAAAAACAATAAACTCGGTATCAAAATTAATGCCGATGATTTCTTTAATGGAAAAGCTTATAAATGAAAGAGGGTGATTAAATGGCAGATAATATGATAGAGTTGGTCGCATCGCTAAATGTAGACGATAGTGCAAATCAAATTAATAATACTGATATTCCTATACTGCAAGATAAAATCAAGGGGCTTACAATAAAGTGCAGCTTAGATAATGATTGTATAAATAATATCAAACACGTATTAGAAGGTTTGGCTAAACTTACTGAGGGCGGCATAGATTTATCAAATGGTATTGGCAAGAATAATGCAGTGGTGAGTAACGTCACTCATATTGCTGAGACTGTTGATGATAAGATAGACGAAATCAAAAACAATCTGGCTAAAAAGCTTGGGGTAGACGCTTCTAAAATAATCACCCGAACAATTGAAAATGCAAAAGGTCAAATCAAAAACTTTAGTCTTGAAGTTACAAGGTTACAAGGTCAAGTCGAGACTTATAACTATAAAGTCAATCAGAAGAAAAACAAAAATACTAAAGACGATTATTTTGAAATTAAGGCTATCGGAAGTCGTACTAATGATAAGGGTGCAATTCAGCTCGTAAACAAACAAGCTTCAGAGGTTGAAAAGCTTACTCAGAAATTAGAAAAACTTAGAGCTGGCTTTGAAAATAAAAATGCTCCTCGTCCTATTCTTGATGAGGATAACATTAAACAGCTTAATTCTAAATTTGATGAAACGGACAAGATAATTAAAAGAATTAAAACTTCTTCTTCTGAGACATTTGACAAAGTAGTATCTGATGCTAATAAAGCTATAACAGCTTATGATACGCTTGGCAAGTCTCTAAGGGATGCTGAAAATACGGCAACAAGTTTGGCTTCAAATGATATCGCATCTGCCAAGTCTGCATTAAGTGGACAGATTACCAAATTTGTCACTCAGGTTTCAAAATCGAGTATAGATGATCCAGACAGTATAATCAAGAGCGCGGAGAAAATTAAAAAATCTCTTGATAAAGTTGGCGACTCTAAAGGTATCAAAACCGCAAGGGATGAGCTAAATAAACTTAGAGGTGAGTTTACCTCTCTTGACTCAGCGGCTAAGAAGGTGTCATTTGAAAAGACCTTAAAAAGCAGAATTGAAAAGCTTTCAGCTACAATGTCTGTATTTGCTGAAAAAAATGAACGTGCTGTAAGATCGGTTCAGTTAATGTCAACTGGTAAGACGTTCGCTCAGGAATGGCAAGAAATATCTAATGCTCTTACAAAGGGCAACCTCTCCCCTGATGAACTCAGACATTTACAGGAACGCTTTACTATATTTGGTAAAGAAGCTGAGGCGGCTGGTCTTAAAGGTAAGACTGCATGGGAAAAATTCTTAGGAACATTTAAAACGTTTTCGTCATATATCACTGCAAATATGGTGTTTAATATCTTTAAACGCCAAGTGCAGAATATGATACAGGAAGTTGTCAATCTTGATTCTGCTATGACAGAATTAAGAAAAGTTACTGAAGCAACTGAACCAGAATTTAATAAGTTTCTGGAGACAGCAAAGCAATCCGCACAATATTTGGGTTCGAGTGTTACAGACCTTGTAGATGCGACATCAACATTCAGCCGTGTAGGATATAGTTTGAGTGACGCTCAAAAGCTTGGTGAGATAGCAACATTATATAAGAATGTCGGTGACGGCATAGATGTCTCAACTGCATCTGAAACTCTGGTAAGTACACTTAAAGCCTTTCCAGAATTTAATGACGAAGCTACAGATGCTATTCAAATTGTAGATAAGTTAAATGAGGTTGGTAATAACTTTGCAATTTCTTCAGGCGGTATCGGACAAGCCTTGTTAAGATCAGCTTCGGCAATGGCATCTGCTAACAACACCTTATCGCAAACCATTGCTATCATTACAACCGCAAATACAGTAGCACAAGATCCTGAAGCTGTTGGTACAGGTTTGAAAACAATGGCTTTACGTCTGCGTTCTACAAAGACCGAGCTTGAAGAAATGGGCGAGGATGCTGAGGGTGCGGCAGAAAATGTTTCAAAACTTAGAGAACAGGTTCTTGCGCTTACTAAGAATAAAGTTGATATTCAACTTGACGAAAACACCTATAAGTCGTCTTATGATATCTTACTTGAAATATCAAGAGTATGGAGTGAGTTAAGCGATATTTCACAAGCAAGTTTGCTTGAACAGCTTTTTGGAAAACGTCAAGCTAATATCGGTGCAGCTATTCTTGAAAACGGTGACTTACTACAAAATGTATATGAAACTGCTGAACATTCAATCGGCTCGGCTACAAAAGAACAAGAAAAGTTCTCACAGTCAATTCAATACTCAATCAATAGTTTTAAGGCTGTATACCAAACGCTTGCCTCTGATGTTGTAAAAAGTGGATTTGTAAAAGAAGTCATTGACTTCGGTTCGCGTGTTTTAAAGGGATTAGATTTTATAATTACCAAGACAGGAATCTTACAAGGTATTCTTACTGGATTTGGTAGCTTGGCTATTTTCAAAGCTATTCCTGCATTAATAAATAAAGTTAAAACATTAGGTACTTCTCTTGCGGCATTTAGCACTATAATGGACACTGTTGGTTCAGGCGGTGGCGGTGGTCAACTTTTAACCTTAGAACAACTTTCTATTGCGTCTAAGGCGTTGACTAATAAACAGTTTGAGCTTGTGCTATCTACAAAAAGTTTAACCAATGCTCAATTAGAAGCAATGATGACTGCTCGTGGTTTTACCCAAGAACAAATTCAAGCGCAGTTGGCAGTTCGTAGTCAGACTATTGCTACTAATGGGTTAGCTGTCGCAGAGACAGGCGCAACAGCATCTACGTTCACATTAGCTGGTGCTCTTAAAGGATTAGGTGCAGCAATAGCTGCAAACCCAATTGGTGCAATAGTTACCGCTATTACACTGTTAGGAATAGGTATATCTCACTTAAAAAATAAAAGACAAGAGGCTATTGTCGAAGCTAAAAGGCTCGAAGAAGAACGTCAGCAAAATCTTGAAACAACTATAAATGAGTTAAAAAGTTTTGAAGATGAACAAGACAGTATAGACGGCATAACCAAAAAATATACAGCTTTATTGAATACAACTTCCGACATAGAAAATGCGAAAGAATCTCTCACAAGTATCACTGATGAATTAAATAAAAAACTTGGTAGTGAGAAAACCCAGATTGATTTAGTTAATGGCTCTTTAAGTGAAAATATACAACTTATTCGTGAACAACAATTAGAATTAGATAAACAATGGCAGAGAGACAATAAGGACAATATTGATGAAGCGACAAAATATGTTGCTGATAATTCTACAAGTGTTGTTGCTGATTTTTCAGCCAGCTATGCTAATACTCGTGAAAATTATAGTGATGCTATTAAAGAAGCAAAATTTTACTTTGAGCGAATGAAGCATCTGATTAATGAAAATGATGCGGATTTATGGAATTATTTAGATATTGTAGAAGAAGTAACAATAGACAAAGCAGGTTATGCTGTTAAGTCTTATGGCTTTAAACTTAAAGACGGTTTGGATAAAGACATAATTCCAGATATTTTAAAGTCATTTAGAGAGTTATATGAGCAGCTTGATAATTATTCGTATATAGACTTCAATTGGGTTAAAGGCACGGATGACTCAGACTCCCTCGACCAATCTATCTCTGACTGGGAAAAGTATCTCGGACTCCTACACAAAAATGAAGAGATTAATAATGAGCTTTTTGATAATACTGCTATTGCTATTGACGGCACGGTAAAAAAGTTCAACGAACTTGCTGAGGCTGCCAGTGATGCGTCCCGTAAGATGAATGCTGAGGGTGCATTGCCAGCGGATGTGTATACATATTCAAGGCAGCTTAATCAAATAAGAACCGAACTGGAGGAACTTGCTAAATCAAGTCCTGAACTCCAAAAGCGTTTTGAGCTTATTTTTTCAACTATCGGCTTGCAGTCTGAGGACGTTTCAGAGAGCGCAGAGCTTCTTAGAAAGAATTTCTTTGACACTCTTGACGAAATGGAAGATGGCGTTTTTAAAAAGGTTGATAAGATCAACGATGCTATCACTAAGGCATTTAGTGGGGAAGGCTTGTCTGCAACTGAGGCTTGGGAACTTCTTGAATTAGATACTACGGGTATTCTTACGCCTGTAATAGAGGCAAACGGTGAATGGATAATGCAATCTGAACAGCTTGTCGCTTTAAAGGAAAGACTTATTGGACTTAGCCGTGAACAGGTTGAGGCAGATTTAAAATTAGCTCAAACTCAAATTGCCGATCTTGATAATCAAATTAGCGCACAGTATGCAATCATTGATAAGCAACAGGAAATCATTGCTAAGACTATGGGTAACTCAAAGCCTAACGAAGCAAACCTCAAAGCGTTATCTGATGCTAAGAAAAAGGTTAACGAACTCGTTGAGGTTCAAAAGAAATATAGTGCTGAGGTTTATCGTGATAAGTTATTGTTGCAACAGTTAAATGCACAACTTGATTATACGGTTGAGCAGCAAAAAGCTTTGGTCGAGAAAGCCGAAAATTATGCTGACAATCTGCTTAAAGCTCAGGAGCACCGCATTGACCAGATCATAGATAGTCACGAGGCTGAAAAAGAAGCTCTTGAAAAAGAGAAAGAAGCTTTACAAGATGAGCTTGATATTCTCAACGATCAAAAGGATGCTATTGAGGATATAATTAGCAACTATGATACTGTAAATAAGCTTGTACAGAAAACAGTTGAGAAAGAAATAGACTCCCTTGAAGAACAAAAGCAAGCTATCGAGGACACTTACAATGCTCGTATTGATGCGTTAAAGGCTGAGAACGAGGAACGTAGTGATGCTCTGGAATATGCTGAAAAACTTGCCAATCTTGAAAATGCAAAGAAAAATAAACGTCGTGTTTATGACGAAACCCGTGGCTGGCGTTATGAGTCTGTAAAGGAAGATGTAAAGAAAGCCGAGAATGAACTCGCTGAATTTCAGACTTCTCAGGAAATCAAAAAGCTTGAAAAAGAACGTGATGAACTTACTAAGGGAATTGATGACCAGATTGACAGTTACAAAGATTATGAAGATATATGGAAAGAGATTGCCGAAGAAATTCAAACAGAGGAAGATGAACTTCTTGCCGAACAAATTCTTGGTGCGGACTGGCGCGAAAAGATTGCTCAAAAAGACACTGCTGTTATGGACAAGTTTAGGTCTGAATATCGCAATCACAATGTTGCTTTGAATAATCTCACTAATACGGAGATTAAATTAAAAGAGGCAGCCATCGAAGCAAAGGATGCTGAAATCAAATCTAAGGAAGAGCAAATCAAAATATGGAAGGCGTACAAGACCGAGGTTCAAACTGCCGCAAAGGACATCAAAGACGCTACTGAGGGTTATATTGAACTTCTTGATACTGTCACGATTAATGAAACGTCTGATCTTCAAACAAGAACTGAGAACTTAAACAATTTCAAAAATGCGTATAGTGGTGCTTTGCAAACAGCTATTGATTTGCAAAATCAACTTGATAATAATGGCGGAGAAATTAATTATGATGTTCATGTAAACGGTTTAGACGAGCTAAAACAAGCTGCGGCTGCGGCAACTGTCATTGCGACTACTGCTGGCATGACAGGTGTAGGCGGAGCTATGGTGGGCGTTGGTGGTGTTATGGCAATAGCGAATAGTCCAATTTTTCAAAGTGCTGATGACATCGCTGATACAGTTAAGGATATACTTAACAGAATAGGTCTTTACTCGTCTGGTGGCGTAGCTGATTATACAGGTCTTGCGATGTTGCATGGACGTAAGGATGCTCCAGAAGTAATCTTTAATGCAAGCGACTCTGCAAAACTGTATGAGTTAGTTCATGGCACACCTAACTTAATGGCGGATATGATTGATAAGGCAACTAAACTGTCTCAATTTAATATGGCTAAGGTTGGCAGCACTACTAATACATCATCCGTCAATATTGACAGCATCAACGTTTATGCTAACAACCCTGCTGAACTTTCGAGAGGACTTGATAAAGAACTTGACAGATATTTTCAAACTAAACTGACGCAGAATTATACTTCGCGTTCATAATAATGAGCCGTCTTTATGGCGGCTCTAATATTTTAAGGAGGTGAATAGATGCTTCAATATCCTATTAATGTATATCCTGATAATGTAACTATTGATAAAGCTGATAGTCACAATGATCGCTCAATACATTACACATTTAAAGGTGATATATTGAAGGCTTATGTGGTGCGATTTATAAATTACGATACGGGGAATGTGGTTACAAATGACGCTCCTGTTTATGATTTTGACTCCGAGAATTTAGTATTCAGGAAATTAGCGTTTAATAATGACACTGTAACACATGGCGGTCTAATTCCTCTTTTACCAAGCGTAGGCAATTATGTTATGCAAATGATGCTTATTGCTGGCACAAACAGCGGTGCTGGCGTACAGGCAGACAGGTTCGTTTTAAGGGGAACTTTGCAAGATGACTACGTGTCTGGCTCAACTTCTATGACTTTAGAGGACAAAATTAATAACATTTACGAATGGGATTTGAATGTGACAAACATACGTAGTCCGTTTTCTGTAACTGAAAGCGGAAACGTTTATGATCTTAATGTCATGTTTATAAAAATAAATGGTGTAACTGCAAAGATCACAAGCTATGATTATAACACGGGCGATATAACTTTAGCGCAAGGTTTTTACAATAATATACCAAAAGGAACTCCGTATCAAATATATTGCAATTATCTTATTACAAGTCAATATTATTTTAGCACTGCTCCCCTGCCACAAGTTACAAACATGAACGCCACTTTTGATGCTTATGGTATTCACTTTACAGCAAGTTACTCTCAACCGCAAAATTTACCACTCAAATATTACAATATAACAATGCAGAAAAAGACTGACTCTGGCGTTTATCATACTATCGCACAAACCGAAAACATCTATTCAGTTGATATTAAATATGATTTTGTTGATGACTATGACTTTGCAGGTATTGGCGGCAATGATACAACAAGGAAGTATCGCTTTATAGTTAATACGGTATCTCAGGACGGCGTAATGATATCAGGCGTTTCAAGTGATATTACAGCTCCCGAAAGAACTGATACTGATATCATAGACAGCATAAGTGTAAATTCAAATGTGAGTTATAATGCTATTTATGTTGACTGGACTGTAACACAACAAGTTTATCGAAATTATAGAGTTTATCGAATTGATGCTGACGAGAATTATGGCGTTAATCCTCAAAAGCTTCTTGTTGCGGATATACGAAGTGCTACTGGCTTCTTTGATCTGACCGCAAGTACACAGAAGCGATATAAATATATGGTAGTCCCATATAATGGGTGGGTGTCAAGCAGTACAGAAATTGACAATGCTGTTTTATCTGACGTTGCAATTGTAAACAAATCTGGATATTCTATCACAGCTATCACAGACAGCGGCAAAGATGTAAACGGCAAACCATTTTATTTGATTGGTGATACATGGATATTTATGGCTGACATAGATAATACAACCGTTACTCAAAACACTGACAAAACACTTCATGTTGGTTTTGGAAGGTATAGCTCAATAACATCAACTAATGTGAACTATATGAGTGGTAGTGTTTCAGGAATGCTTGGAACTATGGATTGTAGCGGAAAAAAGTTTAATGATGACATAAAGGTAGTTGAGGCTTGGAGAAATTTCATAACTCAAAACTGCCAATTTATTTTAAGATCACAAAAGGGTGATGTTTGGATAGTCAATATTACAGACAACCCTACAACTGAATATGATGAAAAAACGGCAAGCATACCTACAAGGTTTAACTTCTCGTGGGCTGAGTGCTGTAGTGTTGGTGACATTCTCACAGGTGACTCTTTGCCTGTAAGATATAGTGATAGGGAGTGATATGTATGGAGTATTTCAATACTTATACGAATGAGTATATTGCTGCCTTATACAACTATGACAATAGGTATCTTTTGCGCCTTGAACTATTATCTGATGATGAAAAGTCAATTGGTGATATCGTACAGGACTTAGATGCGACTGTCGGACAAATAAATATTAACTATGCGCAAATAACTCGCAGGTCATGCAGCCTTGCACTTGTTAATGTTAATCAGAAGTATCTCCCCAGTAAAAATAGCGCATTTTGGTTTAACAGAAAATTTAAGCTTTGGATCGGTCTTGTTGTAAGGGAAAATGTATACTGGTGGTCGCAAGGCGTGTACTATACAAGATCAGCGTCCTCAACAAATAATGTTGTCAATATTGAAGCTGTTGATAAGGGCGGTGCATTAGACGGTGCTCTTAAAGTCAATATGACAAATGCTCAGTATGTGATATATCAAGGTTCAAATCTTCCTGAGACATTGAAGCAAATTTTGTCTGAAAGCACAGGAAGTATAGATATTACATCAAGAGGAGCAATGCGTATGGGCGGCGGCAAGCCTATGGATGTAATACCGCCGCGAATTAATACAATTTATAAAAATGAAATCATTCAAAATGAGCTTACGATTGATACTAATACTTATATGAGCGAACTTATCTTACAACTTACAGATTTGTATAATGCTGAGGCTTATTACGATGCCAATGGCAATTTTATATTCGAGCCTGTAATTGATAACTATGGATATAATTATGTTCCTACACAATGGAGCTTTTCTGATTTAAGCTCGTCTTTTGAAAATCCTAATTATCAATATTCTTTTGAGGGTGAAAATGCTGTTTGTGCATTCACAAATGCCAGTGGTGAAGGAATAGTCAATGTTGCGTATACGGCATATAACACAAACCCTTTGTCCCCTCTTAATATATCTATTGGTATTCATAGAGCGCAAGATATTGAAATCCCATACTATCTCAAAGATAATTCGGAAGAAATTAAACAGTGTCAAGAAGATTTAAAAAAGGTTGAATATGATATTATACAATATAATATTGATATTAACCAAACTGTTTATGGAAATATTGATACCAACAATAGGCAAAAGCTTGTTTGGACTCAGGATAATCTTACATTGTATGCAGATGAACTTGCATCATGGGATGAAGAACCAGAAGAAGGCTCTTTTTCTACAATCATTGGTATGTCAACAGAATTTGATGGTGTTGAAATCGCTTTCTCCCCAATGCTACAAACTGCTAATGGTGCGGTTTTACTTATATCAGATGTAGTTTATAGTTACATAGAAACATTAATTTCGGCTCTTGATGAAGATTGGACAAAAGAAGATTTACTTGCAGCAGATGTTGTAGGACTTGAAATTGATGGAGTATTGGTTAAAGACCTTATTGCCGATGCTGGCGAAACTGCTATACATACTGGCATAGCAATGCATTATGTAGGTAAAGACGGTGCTTTGGCTATAGCACAACAAAATCTTTATGATGCAGAGCACGCAAATGAGATACAACAAATTAAAGACTGTCGTTCTGCGGCAACCTATTATCTTAAAAGAAACTCTATGCTTGGTATGCAACTTACTTTTAGTTGTCCTATTATCCCCCACTTAGATGTAAATAAAACTATTGAGATTACAGATAAATATGCAGATATTGCAAACGGCATTTTTGTTTTACAGAGCATTACAATACCACTAAGTTCAAATGCGATGAACGTGTCGGCAACAAATATAAACTGGCTGCCAAATGATATGCAATACGAAGGAACTTCGGAATTACTTGGAGAGGAGAGTGAGGATTGATGGATGCATTAGAACAGATTATACAAAATGAATTTGAAAAAGAAATAGCAAACTCAGTTCTCATTTCCTCTTTACCAGCTAAAGTCATTGAAAACTTAGGAAATGAGTTTTATACAGTTGAGTTAATAACAAGTAAGAGCAAATTTAATCTTGTAAACTTTAGCGGATCGTCCCTTAATGTTGATGAGAATGTGCAGGTGTTCTATCGCGGTGGTGGCGTATCGTCTAAGAGTGCATTCATAGGGGCTTCGCTTAACAAGAGTGACGGCAATAAGATTAGGTATTTTTATGGAACTGACAAATCAAATATTTCAATTGAGACTGTATCATCGGTTTCAGAAATATTGTTTGAGAATAAAGATGAGACAACTATAAATCTGGTTTTTAATGCAGTACTTTCTTCGGAAGAAGGTAGTAATTATACCTTTACAATATATGTAGATAATGTTCTACAGGATTTTTCAATAATCGGTACAGTTGCAGCAGAAGGCTACGATAATTGTTCTTTCACTATTCCTATTGAAATATATGATTCAGGAATGCATCTTATTAGAATTGCTGGTGTAGGAGATTGCACTGTTATTCAGAGTAAAGCATATATTTTTGGACAAGATTTGCAGAGTTCAGCTTATCTTGTTACTAATGAAGATGACTATGTATATAAATTGAATAGCACAAATTCTGATACGATCTACTATAAGAGTGCTTACAAATACATCTTAATGCCTACAACTTTTGAGGATTTGCCATTAAACGTTATAGGCATGACTACATTTGCTGACACTGACATTGAAGGCGTTATAATCCCAGAAGGTGTAACTGTAATTGAATAAAGAAAGGAGCGAGAGTATGGCAGAAACATTGCGAAAGTACGGCGCGAAATATAACACAACTTACTGCGAGCTTTGCGGTTTATCAACTGACACTAAACCTATCATTCAGTATGATGGTATTGGTATCGCAAACGGCTCTCTTTACATAGAAATGAACACGGATAAGAAATACCTTTATGACGAGGAAAATCAAACTTGGAATGAAGTGTGAGGTGATTGAATGGTAACGCTTATTAAATACGGGGCATTGTCTGGCGGAGAAAAGTATAATGTCAATCAAATGTATATTGACGGACTCAGCAGAGACAGTAAGCCCACTATAACTATAGATGGTATGGGAATACCAAATGGCTCAGTGTATACAGAAATTGACACTGGCAAGACATATATGTTTGACGCTGCAAATGCGACTTGGTATGAAGTCTCACTTGGCGGCGGTGGTGGAGGCGGCATAAAGCTTGTCGGTGAAACTACTACTACTCTTACAGATGGTGCGACTACAAATCCTATTACGATTGACGGTCAGTCTTATACCGCGCAACCTAATGATGCGGTGCTTTATGGTAATAAGGAATTTTTATTTGATGGCACAAAATGGCATGAATTTGGTGATATGAGTGGTCTTGGTACTGCCGCATATAAAGATGTTCCTACAAGTGGTAACGCAAGTTCATCTCAGGTCGTTATGGGTAATGATACAAGACTTACTGACGCTCGTACTCCTGTAGACCACGCCTCAAATAAAGTCACTGCAATGACTGGTTATGAAAAGGCTTCAACTGGTTCTGCAATTACGACATCTGATACACTCAATCAGGCTATAGGCAAAGTAGAAAAGCGTGTTGATGTAAACCAGAATAACATTGACGGTCAGCAGAATACTACGGCTTCTGGTGGCAACGGCTACGCTCTCATTAACGGTATAAGATTATACGTCAGCAGCACAGCTCCTACAGGCAATATTCCCGATGGAAGTGTCGGGGTAGGCTGGTAAAGGAGTTGATGAAACATGAATTTTAAACGATACAACGAGAGTGATAATTCATGGACTGATAGTCACTATATCATGGGTACAGATACCGACACACTCTCTCAGCTCCCGACAACGATATATCCCAATGATACGTCAGTGACAGTCGGCATCAAGGGCAACACTACGCAGTCGGGTACGCCGACACCGAGTAATCCTGTTGATGTGAATGGTACAGGGGAGAGGACAGCACAGCTTTTTGAGGATAAAATCGCTAATTGCAGTATAGATGCAAACGGCTATCTTATAAGCAATTCTTCATTTGATATGTACATTGCTAAAATTGAGCAAGGGGTAACATACACCGCGTCAGCAAGTATCACAGGCGGTTTTTTTACAAGCAAACCTGTAATTGGTTCACGCAGCTATAACGGACAGCGTATGGCTTTTGCTGCACAAACTTTCACAGCACCAATTACAGGATACGTAACATTTCGAGTTAATTCTGGTGCTACTATGCCTATGCTTAATGTCGGTGAAACATCTCTACCAGTCGAACCATACGGCTATAAAATCCCAATTTTAATAAATGGTAATACAACCAATATTTATATCGGAGAAAACCCTTTGCGCAAGTCCCTTGACGGTACTGCTTATGATACGCTTGACGCTGACGGCACACTTACTCAGCGTGTTGACAGTGACGGCTCTGTGCTTGCAACTCCTGTTGTGACACAGATAACAATGCCGACATTTACAGTAACAGCAGGAGAAAATAGCTTTGATGTTGACACTACGGTTGCACCGTCTGAGGTTACGGCAGGGTTTAGTGGGTGGCATCCTGTGAGTGGAGTTCATGAGCGTGAAAACGGTCAGTGGGATTAAGGAGGAATTATTCATGAATGATGAACTTTACAAGATACAGATACAGCAAGTAAAAAAACTTGGTGAAACCATAGGATATGGTAATTTAATGGATATAGCATCTGTTTTGTGGGCGCACGATTTATCGAAAAAAGGTACATCAGATATCGGTGCTTTTTATCCTATGATTATCACAGAAGTTAAAGACGAACAAATCAAAGATAGCATAATAGAGGAAAGACAACAGAAAATTTCTTTTTATGCTAAATTAGGAATTTGGGACTAACCCAATAAAAAGGTAATTTTATCTGGTTAGAGATGACTTTTCAGAATGACAGTAACTTAACAAAATTATATTTTTTACAAGGCGCGGTCTGATTAATGGTCGCGCCTTTTACTATGAACGAAAGGAGTGAGGTTTATGGCAAATGTAGGAGATACATTACCACATTGTACTGGTACAGGCACACAAGCTGACCCTTATATTTATACTACAGAAGAAGGATTCGTAGAAGCGATTGCGGTTACTGAGTCATACATAGAAGCTGGTGAGCCAAATTTAAATTTTGATGCTAATAATGGGGTTATTACAAGAGTAGTATTCCGATGCAAATACATAGATGGAAAAGGAACTAATATAAGAAATCTGTTCACTCAAAATTCAAATTCAATTCTAATATATTTTCAAACTACCTCATCAGGTTATACAATAGATGTATATAACATAAATTTTTATAATATGTGTATCTTAACTTCTGACGCATGGCATCTCGCTAAATTTATAGCCGATGCAGGTAGTAATTATCAAGGACACACTAAGTTCTTTAAAAATTGTAATTTTACTGGTATATTTAAGGGTCGTCCTCGTGGCAACAGCACTTGTATAATAGGCGGTGATGCATGGAACAGTTTAGCATTTAAAGATTGCACTTTCAATCTTAATTTTAATACAACTGTTGTAGCTAATAATACTGAGTTGGTTATATTCCAAGGTAGCGGTAGTTATCCTGTAGAGATGTCTAATTGCACTATTTGTATTTCAGGAAAAATTCCAACAGAGTATAACTATGCTGCATATTTATGTAAGAGTGTAGTTTTGGATAATTGCGTGTTTACCAATTCCTCTACAAATCCATTAGCACTTGGAAATGGAACACCAAGACCTAAACTTGTTATGACTGTAGCATCAAGTGGAAGTAAATATTCAACCACTTATAATTATTTTAAGATGTATATAACTGGAAGTATTCAAGAAGGAACAGTTGATGTAGGTAACAATCATATTCTTGTTAATACAAGCAGAATTACAGGTATTCAATACATAACTAATGGTATACCAATGCAAGAGACTGACTCAACACAAACTAATTATATTTACAATGCTGAAAACCTGTCTAATGCTGGTTTCTTAGTAGGTCAGGTGATACCATAATGGGATGGGTACTTGATACTACAATACCAGATATCTATACAGAAGATACAGTACAGGGCAATCTTCATACTTGCTTTGAAGCTCCTTACCCTTCTGCTTTCTGGTACGTGAACCAAACAAATGATGATGTTATTCATTTAGGTGAGCTTAATTATATTTCGCCTTGTTTTGATCTCCCCTATCCTTCTGCCTTTTGGTACGTAGATAATAATGATGTTGTTCATGGTGGAGAACTTGACTATATGAAAATGGGTGCGTTTGTTCGTGCAAAGCGATTGAGAGAAATCACACTGCCAATGTCTCTTGAAAGTATCGGAGCATATGCGTTTGCTGAGTCGGCACTTAAAAAAGTTAATATTCCCAATAATGCAACGACTTACTACTCAACATCATTCCCGTCTAACTGTCAAGTCACGGGCGGAACGTTAATTGAATAAAAAACAGCGCGATCAACCTAATGGTCGCGCTTTAATTATATCCGAAGGGAGCTAATATGTATGTAAACTATAACGAAAACCCACAAAGAAACTATCGTGCTGGCGATTGTGTTATCAGGGCAATCTCAGTTGTTACAGACGATCCGTGGGAAAAGATTTATACAGACCTTTGCGCAGAAGGTTTTGCTTACGGTGATTGGGGCAACAATAATGCAGTCTGGGATGCATACTTGCGCAGTCGTGGATTCAAGCGTTATATCTGCCCGAATGACTGTCCTTACTGCTATTCGATAGCAGACTTTGCAGAAGATCATCAAACAGGAAAATACATAGCCGCAACTGGCTCTCATGTGGTTGCTGTCATTTCAGGCGACTACTACGACTCTTGGGATAGCGGCTCGGAACGTCCAATCTATTATTACACAAAGGAGTGATTTAATGGGCTACCCTTACTATCCGCAAGGATATTCTTCATATCCACAAATGGCAATGCAACAGTATCAACAAAGTATACCTATGCAGCAGCCAACACAAACTCAAAGCAGCGTATTCATTCATGTACAATCAGAAGCACAAGCTCGTGAATGGGCGGTTGCTCCTAATACATCAATGACCTTTATAGATGACAATGCGCCTTATTGCTACACAAAAACTATGGGCGGCTCAATGCTTGAACCTCCTGTTTTCAAAAGGTTTCGTCTTGAAGAAGAGGATATATCGCAGACTCCCCAATCTCAGCCAGAAGAAAAGTCGCAGGTTAATCTTGACGACTATATGACAAAAGCTGAGTTTGAACCATATAAAGATATCATAAATGAAATGCAAAAGATAGCAAAGGAGCTGAATGGCAATGGGTAATCCTTTAAATGTCGGGATGCGTCAGCAACAGCAGCAACCCGATTTGAACGCTTTGTTTGAGCAATTCAAACAGAACCCTAATAAATATCTTAACTTACCTTCTAATATAACTACGCCTCAACAGGCATTACAATATTACTACACTATGGGCAAAGTGCCTCCGATGTTACGTGATCGTGTGGCTGCAATGCTCGGCAATAAGTAAGATATTGAGGCTTACGCCTTGATATAAATAGTTATAAACCCCGTTTACACATAATGGATGTAAACGCTCACCCCTACCAATTATGGGGAGAAAGGAGAGTTATTATGGCTCTTACAGAAGAAGGAATAAACACAACAATGCTCTTATCTCCAGCTAACGGACTTGCTAATGGCGGCGGTCTGTTCGGCAACAACGGCGACTCATGGCTCGGTATCTTATTCCTTATCGCACTCTGCAACGGCGGCTTTGGCTTTGGCGGCTTCGGCGGCGGTTACGGTGCTATGATGGGCGCAGGTATGATGGGCATGGATTATCTCTATCCGTGGCTCAACAATAGCCAGAACATTAATGATGGTTTCCGCGACCAGCAGCTCTCAACTCAAATAGGCGGTATTCAGAACGCTATCACAAGCGGCTTTGGCGATGTACAGACATCACTTTGCGGCGGTTTCGCAGGTGTAAATGCAACTGTAAACAGCGCACAGAACGCACTCTCACAGCAACTCTATACCAATCAGCTTGCAGACCTTGAAAGAAGCTTTGCAGCACAAACAGCTAACACTCAGGGCTTAAATTCATTACAGGCTCAACTTGCACAGTGCTGTTGTAATCAGTCTGCTAACACAGCAGATGTAAAGTATACTCTTGCAACAGAGGCTTGCGCAACAAGAGCAACTGACACTCAGAACACAACCGCACTTCTCAATGCTGTAAACAATGGCATTCAGTCAATCAAGGATCAGCTTTGTGCAGACAAAATTGAAAGCAAGAATGACATCATTGCACAGCTTCGTTCAGAGCTTATGTTTGCTCGTGGACAGGCTTCACAAGATGTTCAGACAGCCGCTATTCAGGCAGGTCAAAGAGCACTTGCAAATGAAGTTGAGCAGTATGTTGCTCCAAAGGCAATGCCAGCTTATGTAGTTCAGAACCCTAATTGTTGCAGCAACGTAACATCTTGCGGATGCGGCTCATTCTAAGGTGGTGATATCATGGCAGCAGAATATTTAGCAAATGCATTGCAGTCTGTTAATAACAACTCTGCAATTGTTTTTACAGCTTCTATCCCATGCACTAAAGGATATGTTTATCACGAGGACGGCACTGGGATTTTTATTCTCCGTGGTATCGTAAACAACCCATGCGCTAATTTTGCAACATATCAGGTAACATTCAATGGCAATATCCAAATTCCTACTGGTGGCACTGTAACCCCTATAGCAATTGCAATAGGGGTTAACGGTGAAGAACGCCCAACAAGCAAGGCTATCTTTAGTCCTGCGGCTGTTGAGGAACTTGGTAATGTAACGAGCACGGCAATAATCAAAGTGCCTCGTGGTTGTTGCTTCTCACTTGCTATAGAGGCAGTGCCAGCTTCAACCGATCCTACTGTTGATCCTGCACCTGTAATTGATGTGCAAAACGCAAATCTCGTAATAAACCGCATTGCATAAGGAGTGATGATAAGCGATGAATAACAAGCTCAATACACTCTATGAACTTTGTGATCTTGTATATCACGACATAGAGTCGGCAAATGAGAAAATCAAAATGAGTGGTGGAGAACTTTCACAAGGCGACGTAGAATACTTACAGAAGTTATCCTCTACAATGAAAAATATTAAAATGACAATCGGCATGATTGAAGCCGAGGAAGAAGGCTACTCAGGATATTACTGGGATGGCAGATACTACTATGACGGAAGTATGGCTATGGATGGCAGAGGAGGTCGCGGTATCAATCGCGGCGGAAACTCCTATCGCGGACGCAATTCATATGCTAACAGACGCTATAGCAGAGATGAGTCTAAAGAGGATTTTATTGAAGAGATAGAAGAGCTTATGGAGAAAGCTCCAGACGAGCACACACGCAAGAAATTTGAGCGTATGCTCTCAGAAATGAGATAATTGTTGTGACGACCTTCGTCTGATATATCAGATAGATACGGCGGCGGTTTAGCGACTGCCGCCTCTTTTTTAATGACGAGGTGGTTTTATGAAAATGTTTTGGCAGAAAATTGCAAAGCTTATAGACGTAAAAAGTATCATATCACTATTGTTTGCGGTATGCTTGTCTATAGGTTTTCTTGATGGTCGTGTAGATGTAAAGGATTATCTGACAGTCTGCACTATGGCATTTACATTTTACTTTAGTTTTCAGCGCGACAAGCGCACAGAATCGGAAGATGAAATAAGAAAGGAGTGATATTATGAATAGCCCATATGAAGGAAATTTCTATATCTCACAAGGTTATTATCCGAAACGCCATGACGGACTTGACCTTGTTGGAAAAGATAGCAAGAATATTCATGCAACCCAAAAAGGTGTAGTGCATTATGCTGGCTGGGAAAATCCAGCAAATCATTCACAAGGTTTTGGACTTTACGTTTGTATTAAAGGCGTTGATAATCTGTTTTATTATTTTGGTCATATGAGCCAGCTTAAAGTTAAGACTGGCGACTCTGTAAAGATCACAGATGTTATTGGCGTAGAAGGTTCAACAGGTTATTCTACAGGCAGCCATTGCCATTATGAAGTGCGTAAGGCATTTTATAAAGGTGCTGAGGTCGTCAATGTTTGCTCTCTTTCAGGCATTCCAAATAATCAGGGAGGAACTTATGACGACGGCTACAGACCAAAGCAAACTGTTAAAGTTGCAGTTGGCGACCTCGTAAAGATCAGTGCCGATGCTAAGTATTACGATGGTCAAACTATTCCCGATTGGGTAAAAGAAGATAAATGGTACGTGTCGTCTGTCTCAGGGGATAGAGTTGTGCTTGGTCAGAACAAAACAAAGACACGAAATATTCAGTCGCCTATAAAAATGTCAGATTTAAAACTGGCGACTTTAAGTATAGATAATGAAAATGATATCAAGACTTTACAGAATACCCTTAAAGATAAAGGATATAACTGTGAGGTTAATGGCAAGAATGATAGTGCCTTTACAAAATCAATGTTCATGGCACTTTGCGATATATATAATCTGTAGAGAGGAGGACAGCCATGCCAATATCTGACAAGGAATTTTATGAAGTAAAAGCGAATGTATTGTCGCATGGCAAGTCAATTGATAATCTTGCCGTGCGAGTAAATGATATTGAACACAGACAAGAAGCTCTCTACGATATAAGTAAAAGCTTATCCTTGATGGCTCAGTCGCTAAAGCACGTTGAGAACGATGTGGTTGAGGTTAAGGAAAATCAAAAGTCACTTTCAAGAAAAGTGTCTGAACTTGAAAACGCTCCAGCACAAGAAACACTCGCAAACTTTAAAAAGATAAAAATAGCTGCAATTACGGCGGTAGTTACTATGGTCGCCACTGGTATTGCAGGTGCGGTCATACTTGCACTTGCTAAGTAAACTTAGGGTACAACAGGTCTTATTATGGACTTGCTGTACCCTATTTTTTTGGCTTAGGAACTGAGTTCTTTTCTCAAAAAAATTTTGCTCTGGGAACTGAGTTCCTTTTTCAAAAAAATTTTGGCTTAGGAACTGAGTTCCTTTTTCAAAAAAACTCTTGCATTTTAAAATAAAGTGTGATATAATGAAAGAAGCAAACAGTCAAACACTCAAACAGTGAAAGGAGCAAAATTAATGATTACGATTTCTTTATTGAACCGTAAAGGTGGTGCTGGCAAAACCACGGCGAGTGTAAACCTTGCTGCAATATTTGCTAAAATTAAAAACAAAAAGGTGCTACTTGTTGACCTTGATCCGCAAGCAAATGCCACAACTTACCTCGGAAAGTTTCTCAGCAAAGACGAGGTAAGCGTCTACAATGTCATATGTGGCGATTTAAGCGTCCGTAAAGCTACCATAGGTACTGACATTGACGGGCTTGATTTGCTGCCGTCTAACGTCAATCTGGATAAGGCTGATACTGAATTATCAGCTTTGCCAATAGCAAGAGAGTTTATTTTAAAGAATAAGCTTACAGAGATACAGGATGAATATGAATATGTTTTTATCGACTGCCCACCTGCACGTAATAATTTAACCACAAACGCCCTCACAGCAAGTAACTATACCGTGCTGCCTTGCGAGGCGACTGAGTACGGCATTGACAGTATCTTCGCCATGAATGAATTTATCACAAACATTCAGCAATATGTCAACCCAAATCTCAAAATCGCTGGGCTGCTTTTTACAAAGAAGGAGAACACGGCAGCTCAGAACTTTTACCTTGAACAATTCAAGGCTAATCTTACATCATACCATTTCTTTAATACCGAGATCAGAAAGACGACCATTGTAGAGAAGAGCCTTACGGATCACAACCCATTGATAAATTATGCCAAGAATGAAAAAGTCACGGCTGATTATCTGGCTGTCGCTGAGGAGCTTGAAAATATCATTTTAGGGGGCGTTAATTAATGGCTAAGAAGTTAAACACCGACAAGGCGTTGAGCCGCTTTAATGAGCTTGCTGATAGCGTCAAAAAGGAACAGGAGTCTATCGAGACAACTGATATTATCCCCATAGATCAAATCGTTTTTAATCAGGATAACATTTTCAATATGGGCGACTCTGACGAGGGCATTGCAGAACTTGCTGAGAATATCAAAGAGAACGGCTTGCTGCATAATATTGTGGTTGCAAAGATAGAGCCTACGAAATACTTGCTCATATCTGGAGAACGCCGCACAAAGGCTGTCAAGTACCTCGGACGCGATAAGATTAAGGCGACTGTAAGAAGCAATCTTTCTCAGCTCGAAATTCTCAAAATGCTTTTCTTTGCCAATAGTGAAACAAGAGAATATAGCATTGAAGAAAAGGTTCAAATCATTGAAGGCTTTCTCGCTAAGATAAAGCAGTTTGATGAAACCGCTGAACGAGAGGCGGCTCAAAAATTTAAAGAGTATGTTTCACAGGCTTTTAATGTCAGTGAACGTCAGGCTAATAAGCTTATCGCCATTACGTCTGAGCTTATCAATCCTTTAAAGGAATTGCTCTATGCGGATGCTATTGATATCAACACGGCTGCTTCACTTGCGCAGCTCCCAGAAGAATATCAGAACTATGCCAATGATATTCTAAAGGCTGCGGACAACGCTGATCCTGAGACTAAGAAATATGCTATCGAGCACACACTCGCTTTTGCAAAACAGGCTAAGAATATTATTTCAAAGACAAACACTTCTCTTTCAAAAGATAAAACCTCGCGTATGTATTATAATGGAAGGCTTTTACAAGCAAATGAGGAGCTTGCAAATATCAACAAGGAGCTTGATATAGAACAATCGCCTGAGCTTGAATCCCGTAAGGCAAGTATTGAAAAGAGTGTTGCTAAGTACAATGCAGCTCTTGAACAGCTTGACCGCGACATTGATCTCAAAACTCAAAAGCAAAATAGTGAGGTAAAGAAGATATTTACGAATACTATCTTCTCTGCCGAAAAGGGACTTGACGATGCTCAGAAGGATAAGTCTGGCAAGATCGCTCAAAGCAAAAAGATTATCAAGGAAGTTCAAGCCGTTGATACCGCAATCAAAAGATTGCTGGATATGAACCCTGCTGAGGAACTTAAAACTATTCAGGAATTGATGGATAGTTATAGGAATAATCATTGCTCGTAAGTTAAACAAGATTAATTACGGACATAAATTTTCTTAATTACGGACATTGATTTTCTAAATAGGACAGATTTCTGCAAAGTGTTTTTCTTGCCTATTTTGCGTATAATAAAATAGGACATTTATCTGCAAAAGACAAATTTAGTCATCAAATAATGCCATTTAATTTTAACATAAAGTTTTAATTACGGACATTGATTTTCTAAATTACGGACATTAATTTTCAATTCTATAGATTTGATTGCACAATTCTATAGATGATTGAATTGTACTTTATAATTCGTTTGATAATGAATTTTATATTTATGTTTTGGTTGTTTTGCCAATTTTATTTCTTTAAGTCTTAAATTAATATCAGTTTTTGCTCCATGATAGTTTGAAAGATGTTTTAGAAGTATTTTATTTATTTTATATATATTTTCGGTTATCGTAAACGACCTAAAATAGCACCTTTGCGGAATCGATTCTATAGATTGTATTGCACAATTCTATAGATTGTATTGCACAATTCTATAGATTTCATTGCAAGATACTATAGATTGTATTGCACGATTCTATAGATTTCATTGCATAATACTATAGATAGCATTGACAATCTATAGAATGTGTGTTATAATAATATTGAGGTGATATATATGTCTACTATTTATGAGGGAGCTATAGTAGAAAAAAGAAATATCCTTAACGAGATTAGAGCCAATAATCTATCCTTACAAGAGTTACGCTTTTTTTCGATTTATCTATCTAAGATAAACCCCAGAGATGAGTCAACAAGAATTGTTCGATTCCCACTGTCTGACTTCCAGAAGATCATGGGGTTTAGTAGAATGAATATTCAGCAACTTAAATCAAGCACTAATAGCTTACTTTGTAAGGTTGTCAATATACCAAAAGAGAGTGGCGGATATTCTGGATTTCAGCTTTTTAAAGAATGTGAAGTTGATAAGAATGAGGACGGCGAATGGTATGTTCAGATAGATGCCCACGATAAAGCATTGCCTTTAATGTTTGATTTTAAAGAGAGATATTTTAAGTACGAACTTTGGAATGCACTGATCCTTAAATCAGCAAATCAAATTAGAATGTATGAAATTTTAAAACAATACGAGAATATAGGGAAGAGAGAGATACCTGTAAAAGAACTTAGAGAATTGCTCGGTATTGCCGAAACTGAATATTCAAATAAAAATGGTTGGTCTTTATTTAAAAAGTATGTACTCGATAGCTGTCAAAAGGCTTTAAAGGAACTTACAGACATTAGCTATACCTATGAGCGCGGCAAGACAGGTGCAGGTGGTAGGTGGATATCTATTGTGTTTACTATCACTAAAAATGAACCAGCTCAAAAACAAATTCCTATCTTTGAGGGATTTTCAGATTTAATTGATGTTGACAAGATTAAAGAAGAAATAGAGACACAAGATGTTGAACTTGACTTTTTCTCAGGTGCTTGTAATAATGAATTTTCAGTAAAAGAAATGGAAAGTCTGCTTGCAATTGTATTTTCTACGGATATGCCTGAACATCCTCTTGGCATTGGGTTTGCAAGGTATCATTATTTACAGGAACAATATACTCACTTTAATGCTATATCTGAACAGCAAAATATCGCTAACCGTTACAGTTATTTTAGGGCTATGTTAAAGGCTGAACGTGATAAACAAAGAGAAAATTTTTGAATTGGAACTGAGTTCCTAAGCCAAAAAAATGAAAGCTATGGCTAATAAATTAGTTGACTTTTGTATTATTATGAGTTATAGATAAAACCCCAAGAGCCGTGATCTCTTGGGGTTCCTTTATGCAAACGCAGTTGGTTACTACATTTGCAAGTGGCTTGACAGTCACAGAAGTCCGACAAACCTGTGACCTTATGTATATTATAGTACGGGGAAAGCGGTTTGTCAAGAGTTGCACCAAAGTTGCACCAAATTCATATTTGAGGAAATTTGGAGAACCTTTTGCGAAACTTTATTCAGAAGGATTAATTTCTGTGTTTTTGAAAAAGTCCTTAATTTGTGGATATTTTCTTAACCATTCGTCATAAATAGTTGTGACTTTTTGGTGACAATCTCTGCAAAGAATAAGCAAGTTATCGTCGATATTATCACCGCCAAGAATAACTGGCAGCATATGATGTATTTCTAAATTATCCTTAGAGCCACATTTGCCACAACACGAATCAGGAGTTATCATTACTTTGCGCAATCTGGTTTGCTCAGTTCTGATTTTTTGGTTTTTACGGTTTTGCTTGTGCGATTTTTGTATATGAAACTCTGGAAAATACTGAGTGAGTATTTGAAGTATTCTTCGAGAACTCATAGGTTTATTCTGGTTAGATACCAGCCAATTGTACTCTTCATCAGTTTTTGCCAAATACGCAAGTTGTTCAGTAGACTTATTATTTATTATTATTTCAGTTAAAAGTTTTCTGTCTCTTTCTGAAATTAAATTAAGTTCAATTAATTTATTAAGACGTTCTCTAAACGCGAGCCATTCATTAACCGTAAACTTAGCTGTGTATTTCCTTGTCTGTTCTTCGTTTAATCTATAACTCATTTTGTTTTTACATATCCCTCCTATATCATTTTTTTGGAAAAGGAACTGAGTTCCCAGACCAAAATTTTACGTTGTGCTGCCAAAGCCCCCATTGCGTACACCGTCTGTCTCATCACCATTTATCTTAAAATATTGCTGAATAATACCTTGACACATTGCTTCGCCTTGCTTAATAGTAATCGTCTTACCGTCAGGACTGTCATTATAGAACTTACACCAGATATGCCCCTCATTATCTGAATTGTAATAGTCGCTGTCAATAATGCCGACACTATTATATAACTGCATCTTAAACTTAAAGCCTAATCCTGAACGCGGATAAACAGCGAGGAACTTATCATCATCAAGCTGAACCCTAATACCTGTAGGAACTTTGACCGTGCCTTTAGGCGGTATTACTAAATCATATGGAGCGTATATATCATAGCCAGCAGAGAACTTTGTGGCTCTCTGTGGCAATTTGATTTGCTCATACATAATGTTTATTATAGGCTCAACCCAAGCGTCGCCACTTAAATCCTTTTCAAACTGATCGTAACTTACTTTCTCAAACTTATTCATTATTGTTCTCCTTTGTTTTAAATGTGCGACAATTCCCAGTTTTGCTTATCCAAATAACATCTGCGGTACAGATGCAAGAGCTATTATATTTACAATCCTCGTTAGTACATATTACTGTTTTTGTATCGGCTTCATCCACCATGAATAATCACCATCCTTTTCTTTAAGAACGTAACCTTTAAAGTAACGGCATTGATATCCTGAATAATCAGGGGACTTGTCCTCAATTATAAAGGTATTGTCTTTGCAAATATTATCATAGAACGTGACCTCATTATGTTTACACTCAATCTGTTCATGCATAATATCAACATTGCAATATCTTATAGAGCCTTCGGGATCAGCAAACTCAGGAATTTCTTTTATATATGGGCTAAATCCTTTTATAACCATCTTAATGTTGTCTCTCCTTCATAATCTATCTCCCACACAAACCAAGCAAACGCCATAGGACTTGCCCACGGCTTACCCTTTTCATCTACAGGATCACCATTTATATACGGGCTAACACGACGGCTATGTACATAAACATACTTAGGTGGATATTCGTCAAACAGCTTGCGGCGTTCAACAGTCTCCAGAAATTGAAGCTTGGCAAATATAATGACGTAATGATTTGCAAGCGTCAATGCTTTCTCAATAAACTCTTTTGCCTGATTAAAAGGTGGGTTTGTAATGATAGTATCAAATTTGCGGTGTGGTTCATATGTAAGGAAATCTATGCCGCCGTTCACATCAATGCCTATACGACTACTGCGGTAAACTAAATCATTAGCTGTTATCTCATTATAAGGGTAAAATTCTTTCAGCACTTTAACAATATGACCTTCACCTGCTGCTGGTTCTAAAATAGTATCATCATATAGTTTCACTTCTTTCAAAAGAAGTTCAGTCGCAATGGGAGGGGTAGCATAATAATCGTTCTTCATTCTGCCTCTTGTCGGATCACTGCCAGCAAGCTTCGCTGCGGTTAAGCCCATTTACTTATCCTCCTTTAGTATGTTGTCTATCATATGTATCTTTTCATATATCCAATCCCAATCATATGCTCGTACTGTGCGTTCTACAGGCTCAGATAATCTATTCCACGGGTAGTCCATGATAATAGACCAATACAATCTATCAGGGTGAATTGCGTGTTTCAGGCAATCGTCTACAAGCACATCAACATTAAGCAAATACTTGTCCTGAATATTGATAGTGTGCTGCCACACATAATGCTCAGGAAAGAATTGCATATTACGAGCCAAGTGTTTTATCTTCTTGCGCATATTCTCAGGCAGCGATGATGTGGCAAACCAAATCTCATAGCCCTCTTTGTAAAGCTTCTCCATGATTTCGGCACATCGCGGCAACAGTTTTACTTTCTTCCACATTTTTGAGTCACGGAAACCTGCGTCTACAATCCATTGAAATTGCTCTGGTAAAGCTGATTCAATATTGTAGGAAGTGATATCATCAACTTTCAGATTTACAGGCACTCGCTCATTTATGTACTCTATAATCGCGTCAACTGTATTTACGCAAACACTATCTAAATCAAACGCTATCTTCATTAAGTGTTACCTTTTGTCTTATATCAAGAGCTGTAAGATCAACTGTGTTTTCTGGATATTTAGTTGCTGCCCAAAAGCTTGAATCGTTTTTAATTTTTACTTTTGTTTTGCCAACAAATTCAATCACAGTTCCTTCACTAAAGGAAGAGCGATATCCTTTTGAGCCGCGTTCGTTGTATAGAACAATGTCGCCTATATTTATCTTATGCCCGAAATAGTCTTTCATTATGTTGCCTCCTTAATTCTGGTTTGTGCAATCTGAAAATATTTCTCATCAAGTTCCATGCCAATAAAGTTGCGATTTGTATTGACGGCAGCTACGCCCGTGCTGCCACTGCCCATGCAACTATCTAATACTGTGTCACCCTCAATTGTATAGGTCTTAATAAGGTATTCAAGTAGTGGCACTGGCTTCTGAGTTGGATGAACCGAGTGATTTTTTTGAGTGTTAAATTTTTGAATGCTTCGCGGATATCTTGTACCCGAATTAACTGTCTGTATCTTTGGTACATTGTTTGTAATATCACCACTTGTACCCTTGCCTGATATATAAGGTTTGCCAGCGGTCATTTGCGGATAATAACGCATCTTCTTATTGCCAAAGATAGAAATGACTTCATGTACTTTATAGGGCTGATATTTACAAAGCATAAAATTAGCACCCTGTTCTTTCTCCCATATCCAATCATATTTAAAATGCTTCAGATTGCTATATCTTAACATCGTAGAAAATGGTTCGCTACCAAACAAAGCAATGCAACCATCGTCTTTTATGATACGGTCGTACCCCCCCCCATAGTAAATCAAATGGAATTATGCTGTCCCACTTACAAGCTGTTGTTCCGTAAGGTAAATCTGTCAAAATTAAATCCACACTTTTGTCTGGTATATCTTTCATAAGTTCCAAGCAGTCCCCTTGAAAAAGTTGTATATTACTCATTACATCTCCTTTAAAATTCACTTTCAGAAAATTCAAGTTGTTTATCTAATAATTTACTGCAAATATAAATACTCTGAAAATTAGGCGAGTTTTTTGTAACACCATCAGGCGTAAAGAATTTCATTCTACCCTTTGGTATAAAGAACTCAACCTGTTTATCTTTAAACAAATCATATCTTTCTTTGCTATCAAAGATGCCGTTCATATTCATAATAAGAGCAAAAGGTATATCCCATTCAAACAGCCTCTTAAATATATCATTTCTTTTACTAAATGGCGGATTGCTTACTACACATTCCACACCTTCGGGGGGGTATCATATTCAAAGAAATCTTGTCCAGTATAAATATGACCGTATACTACTTCAAATTCTTTGCTGAGTTTTACAACAAAATTACTTTCGGCAGTATCAAATGGACACCAGACTTTTGAAAAATTATGCTTGCGCAGCACAGGTAAAATCATTTCTACCGCATTAGAAGGAGTATAATATTCATCTCCTCCTAAGCTTGTCTTTATCGACTCTGAAAAGCTCAATCTTATAATCTCCTTATCATTAATCTTTTAAATATCTTTTCATTATTTAAACTTGGACAGTTCAATGCGTCAACGACTCTTAATGAGCAAGCGATGGAAGTATGTATGTCGTACCCCCCCCTACCTACTTCGTTATATAGATCACATCTATGATCCAATAACGATAAGGTATCTGCCGTAATAATATCTTCCGTTGGCGTGAAGGTCTTTGCCGTCTGCTCCCTTTCTAAATCCGACAATACTGAGCCGAAGTCCCCTCCTATCTTGTCGGGGTGGGGGTATAATGTTCAATGAACGTAACGGGTACGCCAATCACGCCTGAATAATCTGAAGGAATATCAGCAACTCTATCAACATTAATGGCATCATAATTATCATAGTGAGGATATTTACTTTCATTACCATAATACTTTTTTGATGTGTCAAGCCTAAACTCTTTTTCTACAGGCATATTAGTCCACCATAAACAATTACCAAACTTTTTGTATGTGCCATCTGGCTGTAGGAACTCTTTAGGGTGCGTATAGCCTGTCCATAGTTTGCCGTCACGGATCAGCGGAAATATTTCTCGCATAGTTGCCATATTTAGATTGCCTATAAAGAGAAACTGTTTGCCGCTTTCTTCAAGCATAGGAACGAACCTTTCTCTTGTGATTGAAAATGGAGGATTTGTTATGACCACATCACATTTGCTTAGTAAGTCTTTCGCATAATCACTATCAAAGCTTATACCCTCGTCAAGCGAGGTATGCCATACATCTTGAATGCCCCATTCGTCTTTGACATCATTCAAGAACTTGACAAAGTTGCTCTCAGGAATATCACAGTTGCAATAAACAATCTTGCCGCGTAGCTGATCTTTGTAATGGACAAGCTCTTTTTCTATATCTTCATAGCGGCTATAGAACTCATCATTCTTAATCTTTCGTGCCATTCTTAGATTTTCGTTACTCATTCTCTCTCCTTTTATCTATCTCAAAATCCCAGTCTCTTTCAGGCTCTTCTATTTCAATCCTACCGCAGCACTGAGCACAATAAATATCATTACCAGCTTGATAAGCTTCATCACCGATATATAAAGGCTCATCGCAGTAGGTACAATATGTTACAGGTTTGGGCGATGGTGCTTCTGGGCAGCCGTAAGCGTGACCACCTATATGACCGCAAACTTCGCAGTAATAGCTCATATCATTTCTCCTTTATATATTTGTATAGGTCTAATGGATTTTCACTTTTATATCTTAACTGCCGCTTACCTTTAAATAAGTAATACTCATTCCGAAACAAATCTGAAACGACATACCACAACTGACCATCGGTTGTTTTATGTGTTACCCAAAGCAAGAAGTTATTGTTTATTGGGAAATAGTTTGCAACAGTATCATCAATCATCTTCTTGCACCTTTACATAAAGCCCGCAGTTGCACTCCCCTTCTGTTCGCTGATCGCGAAACTCTTTGCACGGACATTTAGTATCTGGTGTGCGCTCCAAACGGCACGGACAGTATAAATCGTTAGCCTTAACTGCTGTCAGAACTTCTTTGAACATTTCTTCATCGGGGTTCTTTATTATTCTCAGCATACCTTAACTCCTTTCTGGTTGTCGCTTGCAAGCTTAACACCGAGGGCGGCATCATAATGCGGCTGCTGATTAGGGATATATCTGCCATATTTAATGTAAAGGTTGTGAACCCATCTAAGCTTATCAACATAATGCTTTATTTCATCTTCATTGTAGCCAGTATAGATCACTATATCGTCATTGCAGAAAGAACGAAAACAAGTGACAAAACGGTTTAAATCTGCAAAGTCGTCAAATGGTTCAAGTCCGCCGATAACAACAGCATGGGTTATATCATTATTAAGGTAGCGCACAGCCAAATCTGCATTATCAACCTCAATTGTAGGCTGTGATACAAGCGGTAAGTTTTGGCATACCGCTTGACCACATTCCTCGCAACATTTGAATGAACAAGTATAGGTTGATATAAACATAGAGGGCTTTTTATAATTCACAAAATCCTCGTCAATCAAACCTTTAAGTTTCATTCACTACCTCCCATTGTCTTAATTTATATTCCGCCTTACGGTCACTTGACCAGCTTTCAATCGGCGTATAAAAACCGACTACACGGGTATACTCTGTTTTTACAGGCTTACCACACTTTGGGCAAATCTTGCCATGAAATGCGTGATTATGTTCACAGGCAGAAATCTTTGTGTTCCATGCAAAGTATGTTACCCCCTGATCTGCGACATACTCTGTCATTGCCAATGCCTTTTCATAACTGTCAAAAGGCGTTTCAATGTTGGCATGAAGTATGCTGCCGCCAGAACAGAAACCATCAAATAAAGCCTGAACCCTTATTCTCTCTTGTAAGATTGACTTGATGCCGAGTGGCATAAACTGATTACCATATACGGGCAAATCGTAGATGTCAGACTCAGGATAGAAGAACTTGTCCTTACGAATCAGTTTGCTTGCCGCTTGTTCTACAGGTGATTGTTCAAGTGAAACAAGATAATCGCAAGTGTTATCTTCAAGGAACTTATCGGCGGTCTTGCGTATGGTATCGAATATCTTCTTACCAAACTTTTCGGCTTGTTCTGTATAGGAAACATTATTGAATAAGTCGCGTGAGATATAGCCAAACTTTTTCATGCTCTCATATACACCAGTAAAGCCCACTGTATTATATAAATGTTTAAAGTCAATTAGCCCATAAGTAAAGTTAGGCAGAAGCCCCTTGTCAACATTTCTCTTTATAATGCCTCTGATTATATCAAGTACCTTTAAGTCAATAAGGGTACGCTTTTTAAGTTCTGTAAGATACTCAGTTTCATTTTCAGTATCAAGTGCAATACGAGCCAGATTGATTGTGCCAACTTTGACTGAACCAACCTTTAAAGCTGTTCCACCGATACTGTTAAAGTAGCCGAGGTTATCAATCTGAGATTTAAGGCGACAACAATTTGACAGTGAAGTTACGTCCTTGTCAATAAACATATTGCTATCGCACCACTTCATATTGTGGCGAATTGCCCAATGTGCAAATTCCTCATCCTCAAACTTACCGTTCTTGCGAATAAGAGAAATAGTTGATACGGGGAATGTAAACATATTCTCGCTGCGTATTTCAGCCATTGTCTCCATATACCATTTCTGAAACTCAATTATTTCTTCTTCGGCATCAATCATAAACGATCCGTCAGGAAACTCAGTTCCGCCGAAAAGAGCTTCAAAGTAAGGACGATCAAAGACAGTTGTATTGGTAAAGGCTGACTGCTGACCATCACGTACACACGGCTGATTGACAGCGTAGATAAATCTCTGGAAATTCTGAATAGCATACTTCTTTTCATTGCCGCTTGTTCTTACTCCGAGATAATCAGACTTGACATCTTTGCGCCAATAATAGAACATATACGGGATTATATTTGGTAAGCCTACCGCACCGCTACTTCTGTTGCTTGCAAAAGAGATAAACTCCTTTACAAAATCAACAAATGTAGTAAGGTGCTGTGCTGGCTGAGTATTGTTTATGCCTAAGAAATACAACCCTCTTTCAGCAAGGTCTTTAAGGTCATAGGCAAAACAGTAAGGCTTCATAGAAGAAGTGTCAGCGTCATGGAGATAAAGCTTGCCAGACCATTCATATTCAAGCCACGTATTTGCTGCCTTAAAGCCATACTTTTTCTTGAACTCATAGTAAATCTTATTATAGGCAAGAAGCTTTCTGTGTGGTTTTGGCATTTCTGTTATCAGTGTCACGATATCTTTTCTTCTGACATTACTATTGCCGTCAATACTTACGTCTGCAATTGTATCATCATCAATAAAATTATCAATAAAATCTGTATATGAAAGCTGATCGTCACCGAAGCCATTAAGTCTTGCTATGTCTGTGCCGTACTCAGCTTGAAGTTTATTGTATTGGGTAATAAAATCTTTATCTAAAGTAATACCAACGTTTATAGTAGATGTTTGTTTTTTTGCCATAGTCTTAGCTCCTCTCGTTAACCCAATCGCAAGCTTGCTTAAAATTCATTCTAATATCATCGACCTCTAAGACTGGCATTAAGTCCATACCCTTTGCTTTTATTTCATCCCTGTCCTTAACTATAAGATAGTTTATATTTGCATTGTTAAGTTTTTTTTCAAGAATTTTACATTTAGGGCAGTCTATTGTATATAATGTAACCATGTCAATCCCCCTTTTGTTTCTTTAACCATTTCAAGGCTCTCTTATAATTCAAAACCTTATTGCCGACAACCAGCATTGGCAAATCATAAAAGCCAAACTCATGTGCGTCTTGCTGGTTCTTGGCTTCATAGGGTATCTCTCTATCATCTAATTGATGTACCAAATTAAAACTCTCATATGAGCCGTCAAAATAACCTATTACCATCTCTTACCCCTTATAATTGCGAAATAAAAACTCTATAAACTCCACATTGTCATTGCACTGATCTTGATTAAAGTTAGTGCATACAAAATCAACATAATCTGTTGCGTCTTTAAAGGCTTCGCTGTCGTGCTGCAAGCGTTTAAAAATGGCTTCGTTTGTATCGCCGCGCTTTGCCATTCTTTCAGCAACAATAGAACTGTCAACGCTAAGAAGTACACTTAAAATTGGACGCTCAAAATAGTTACGATACAGAGCTTTTAATCCTGCAACATCTACCACATACAGGTCTGCCTTATCAAGCTGACTCTTAGTGGCAAAATAAAAGTTACCATCAAACCAATTGCTTGCTATAATCTTATCGTTTTCTGCAATAAATGCAGCTTCTTGCATTGTAATAAACTCATGCGATGTTAAATCGGTATCGTCACCCTCTCGCGGCTTACGTGTTGTATAAGACTTCAAAACAGTGCGCCCATATTTCTTACTAATCTTATTTACGAGAGAGGTCTTGCCGCTGCCTGAAACACCAAGTATTGCTATTAGTGGTTTAGCCATTCTTATCCTCCATTGTAATTAATTCACTGTATGGTAAATCTTCAACCCATTTGCAAAATGTATGCCATTCGTCAAGCTTATGTGTACGACGACTATGATACATATTTCTAAGCACAGCATAATTTATCTGAACTGTAGCCTTTTGATTATAGGAACTCGGAAGGAGTTGTATCATTTGCCACCATGCATCTTTTTTTAAACTTGGTTCAGTATTGTTGTGCCATTCTCTCATGCCATTAAGATAGTTAATAATATAATGAAGAACTTTTAATGATTTTGAGTCAAGCTTATCACAAGAAAAATCATCAATTTCAAATTGTTTTGCGTGTATCTTATGCATGGTCGAGCAGCTATTTCTGACAGTGCCTACCTTATAAGTATCAAATTCCTTCCACCAATACAAAGGAGCTGTAATATCGCAAGTTACATTTATCATTCGCATAAACTTGCTGTGATCTGAGCCAGCTTTAACAAGACGTTTCATTAAATTTAAGTCATCATTGCCAACAACAAATTCTTCTTTCATGCCATCATCACATGGATGCCCTACAATATCATTTACCGTCATATAAAGGCTGTCAGACTTATCCCAACTATTCATAGGATTTCTCATGCCACGAATAGCGGATTGCCAGCCGCATACGTCTGCTTTGTCAATTATTATCATTCAATAGCCTCCATTCGTGTCCGTCATTTCTGCCTATGTTCTTTATGTAATTCGGATTGCCACCGAAAATCTCTTTCTTTTCTATCTCTGTTAAAGGTCTTGTCCATACAGGTTGTTTCAAATTTATGTAGTTATAGTATTCAATGCTGCGTTCAACTTCGTCCCTGTAATGCACAGACCATAAATACATTCGTTTAGCTGTCATGCATCTTTGTGTTCCTTTCTCCCCGACATAAGTCGGGGATTTTTGTTTAATGAAAATAATTCACTCGCCCATCGCCTTCAAAATATAAGTAATTACCAAATTCATTTTGATGAGCAAAGTAATAATCAACTGCCTCTATGCAACTGTCTGTAACAGTGCTATAATAACTATCGCTTGCCCAATAGCCAGTAAATTGACGAGGTTGTGTCAGGACACTTTCTATATCATTTGGGAATTGCGAGCTATTTACACGGTTCATAACAGTTGCCACAACACAAGCTTTGTCATAGACGCTTACCCAGTCTGAGCCATATTCATTTGCAACAATATTACAAAGTAAAACCCTTTCACGCTCAGTAATAGGAAGATTGCTGTTCACAGGTTCAATATACTCTTGAACAGGAGCAACATATACAGACTCAGTCACTTGAATATTCTCCTGCACAGTCATCATTGTTGTTGTCGGCATCGTCGTCGCAGCCGTCGTTGTCTCGGTGCTTGTTGTCGTAGAGGACGTTGTTGATGTTGTAGAGGTAGATGTCGTTGTAGAAGTTGTACAAGTCGTTGTCACCTCATTTCTGCTGCTGGAAGTGTCTGTGTCCGTCTTACCGTGAGAGCAGCTTACAGTAGCGAGTAAGACAGATGTTAATGCTAATGCTTTCGTCCCTCTTGCGAGGAGACTTCGGATTTTAGAAGAATAGTTCTTCATTGTGTATCACCATACCCTTTCTATGGAAATTGTGTTTTGTGTGAATATCACACGCCTATATAACATGGCGTTTGCCATATTATAAACTGGAATTTGTGTATTAAAACCTATCCTCTGGCAAACTAACATAGGTTTCGTAATAGCCGTTATCACAAACTATCACAGATGCCTCATGTGCGTCATAATCTGATTTAAAGGCAAACACAAGACTATTACCACTGGCATGAAGAGCAAAACTGTGATCTTTGTCAAGCAAGGATAAAGCTTCTTGCGCCCATTTTTGCAAAGTATCTTTACTTATCTGTTTGCCATTTTTATAACTTGCAAAGTGTTGAGGGAATTGAAAGTTGCTTTCTGTAAGTTCAATACTGTCGTCAATCAAGTTTTGTTGACCGCAATATGGACAAGACCAGAACTTGCAGCCGTATGTGCCTATATTCAAATCTGACTCATCAATTATAAATGTGCTGGAGCATCCTTCACACTTTACCTTTTGCGACTCAGAGTTATATTTATTTTCAATTACTTGCATTGAATATCTCCTTCCATTTAGGGGACATATCTCTTAACTGACTAACTCTTGCCTTTATTCGCTCTACAAGATAATCAATTTCATCATCCGTCATGTCATCAAAGGTGATACGTATACTTGCTTTAGCATTATCATCACTAAGACCTATCGCCTTCAAAACATGGCTGGGCTTAACATCACCTGAGTTACAGGCAGAGCCACTGCTAACACAAATATTATCTAAATCAAGCAGAAGCACAAGACTTTCAGCCTCAATACCCTCAAAGCATATATTCACATTGCTTGCAACTCTATTACATAAGTCGCCATTCAAATGTGTTTTGGGGAGTTTCAGAAGTTCAGAGATAATTTTGCTTTGAATTTCTTTTTGTCTGGAGACTTTATCACTTAGATTTTTAGTTGCTTCGGATATCGCGGTTGCACCACACATTACCCCTAAAAGGTTTTCAGTCCCAGCTCTCATGCCGCGTTCTTGTGATCCGCCAGATAACATAGGATTGAACCCTTTGCCTTTTTTTATATAAAGGAAACCGCTACCAGCCAAACCGCCTATTTTCTGAAATGAACCGCACATATAATCCATCCCGATTTCATGCACATTAATTGGTATATGCCCGATAGCTTGTGAAGCATCAACGAATAGTTCAACGCCTTTTGCGTGGCAAATATTAGCTATTTCTTTTATAGGCTGAATTGTACCGATCTCATTATTTACCCAACCTATGATAGCAACCCCATCGTCATGTACCCAATTACAAAGATATTTAAGTTTTTCAATATCTATAACGCCATTTTGTTTAACGTCCAAACCGTAAGAGATACCATCATAATTTTCATTCCCTTTTAGAATAGCTTTGTGCTCTATAGGTGAAATCAGAATATGTTTGTTGGTTGAATGATAAAGCCAGTTGATTGCCTCGGTGCTACCACTTGTAAAATAAATTTCGTCTGTGTCAGCCCCTATTGATTCTGCAATCTGACTTCTTGCTTCTTCAAGAGCACGTTTAGCGTTGCGCCCTTTAGAATATATAGATGAAGGATTGCCAAATTCATTATCAATAAAGTTAACTATGGTTCGCTTTACTGATTCGGTTAAAGGCTTTTGTGCAGCATTATCACAATTAATTTGCATAACAATCCTCACAGTCACAGCAACAACAAGTCAAAAATTTTTTTGCCGTATCATAATCATTCCAAATAGTAGATGGTTCAATGGCAGTTGACGAAGTAATTAAATCTCGCGTGAAAACAACTTCAAACTCATTTACAGGTTTAGCATATTCAACCTCAAATTCATAAACCTTATACCCTAATTCACAAAGTTGTATAACGTCAAAGACATCAAACCATGCCTTTAATTTTTCAGGAGCATCAGTTGCGGAAAACCAACGCTTTCCCTCTCGCCTATAAAAATCATTATCGGGCATCGGCATTTCACGACATTTGCCAACTTTAAGTTTTTCAAAAACATCACATGGAGAACCGTCAAAGTTGCGCCAAAGTCCATGTTCTTCACTTGGGTTTTCAACTCTATAAACTTTCATCTTATATCTCCTTATGCTATCCAATCTACCTGTGGACAGCCTTTATAACCCTTTACCCATACAAACCATGCATAGCATACAGCACTTGACTCTTTGCCAAAAACACCATTCTTACCACAATTAACGCGGTTAACAAACACGTATATTTTTCGTGGTGGATATTTCTTAAATAATTCATACCGCTTCTTGCTTTCAAGGAACTGTATTTTAAGAAACATTGCAACCTTTGTGCTGTCCATAGAAATATCAAGTGCGTGTTCAACAAATTCTTTTGCCAAAGCATATGGAGGATTTGTGATGATATCAGGGGAAAACTTGACATCTTCTTTTGATACATTTAAGAAGTCCCTTACTTCTGTTTTGTTATATCCACGATCTACAATATCAAAGGCTTGTATCTTATGACCGTTTCTTTCAAGGACTTCTGCAATATGCCCTCCGCCAACGGAAGGCTCTAAAACATAAGTGCTGAATGTCTCACGTTTTAGAAGTTCCTCAACCGCATAGGGGGGGGGTACAATAATAGTCGTCATTTGCTCTATCATCTTTTGAATGACTACTTGCAGCTAATGTAGAGAATACAGAAGTCTTATTGCCTGTCCAATCTTTCTTATTCATCATCAGACTTTTTCTCGTCTTTCTTTGCAGAGAATTTAAAGAAGAAAGAAATTGTGCGATCATACTTGTCGGTATCTTCTTTAAGCTCAATTCTCTCACAGGTCTTAAATGATGAAACATTGCTGTCATTCATTATAATCTCATCGTCTGGTATAATAACTGTCTCGTCCTTTTGCTCTATAGGCAAATTATAAACTTTTACAAGATGTATACCATCAGGCTTCTTGCCAGTGCATACAGCGATATACTCCATGCCAAAAGTGTTGTAGATATAATAGATGCCGCCCTTTTCAAAATATTCTTCATTCAGATATGTATAAGTTTCTGTACGTATAAACTTACTCATAACGTCCTCCTTTATTCTTGTGTTGTTTCGGGAATAGGAACTATAGGTTGTGTGCTTTCACCAAGAATTACAGTTGCCTTTGATCCGTTCCATTGTTCAATTTCTTTAGCCTTTATAAGTTCAGGGGTTAAAGACGCTGCAAGCTTTTCATTTGCCTCAGCCTCAGCTTCTCCCCTTATCTTAATGGCATTAGCTTCACCCTCGGCTTTGATTTTAGCCGCGTCCGCATCAGCCTGTGCTTGTGTACGCTTGACCTCCGCTGCTTTTTCAGCTTCAATTTCAGCGACTTTCTTTGCGTTTTCAGCTACCTCAATTGCAAGTTCATTCTGTTCCGCAACTGTTTTGCGTTCTTGCTTTGCCTTGACCTCAGCATCAATAGAGGCTTCAAGATCACCAAAATCATAATTTGCAAGTGCCAGTGAAGTGATAGTGATACCTCTTGAACCAAATCTTTCGCGTAAACCGTCAGCGGCTTGCTGCATTATAGCGGCACGGTTTGTTCTGATATCTTCTATGTCATATGTTGCTACAATACCCTTTACAACATCAAACACTTCTTCTTGCGGCATGAGTGTGGTTATATAGTTCTCACCATAGTTTTCATAAACACTTGCTGCCTTATCACCATTAAGGGAATATGTAAGTTTAAGCGTCATGTTAATAAGCTCTTTGCCTGAGAGTTCGCCCTGAATAGAAGGATATTCAATTGACTGCTGCTGAATCGACATATCTATCATGTGCTCGGCAAACGGTATCTTGAAATACCAACCAGAACTATATGTGTTACCTGTAACCTTAGCCATGTTAGTCTGTACGCCTACTGAGCCTACGGGAACTCTTGTGATTGAACCTGTAAGTAATAGAAATGCTGCAACACCTGCTATTACTGTGCCGACAATACGACCTGCACGAACTGTTTCCTTTTCTGTGTTGTAAAAAAATCCCATTGTATTCTCCTTTTTTTTTGGAATTGGAACTGAGTTCCTTTTTAAAAATCCCACTACATATTATTTGTGAGGATATACTAAACCTCCCAATGATAGTACGGGCTGTATTTATTTGCATACTTTTTCATTTCAACTATAAAGGCATCTTCTTCTAAAAAGAACGGATCACCGTACTCACAAATAAAGTTGAACATGAGCTGCCCAAAACGCCAGTCCTGAAAAGATTTTGCGTGTATCTCTTTAAGTTCTTCGTAGAACTTGTCTAATCTTTCAGCACTTCTCATTTTGCGCCTTTCAGCATATCCTTTGCCATCTGTTCAATCTGCATTTCACGAGCACGTTTCTTTGCAGCCTTACGCATCAGATAGTTTTCGCGTTTTGCCTTCTTGCGGTCAATGTGTGCCTGTTCGCAAGCTCTTGCCTCTTCCTTAGTCTTATAGGTCTTGCCGCAAGTTGAACACTTGCAAAGAGCATTTTCAACTTCTTTCTGGTGATTAAGGAACTTATTGTACTCGCGGTCAAAATTGCCATAAGTCATGTTTGCAACAGCTTCAATAATACCCTGACGTTTATTGTAGTCTGCCTTATCGCAAGTTGCTGAACCTGAATTACCCATTGTGTCATCATAAGCTGTAGTTGTTATTGTAGGAATTGTTTCACCCTTATGCTTGCCATGAGATACGTAACGCTCACCTTCGGTTGTTTCAAAGCGAAGCTTGTGAGATTTTTGTATTTTGCCTGTATAAAGGTCAAAGCATTCTTCTTTAACCTCATAGTCAGCGATATTATCAAAACGATCTGTTCCACGTACCTTTATATTGCCGTTATCATAAGTTTTAGTAACTTCGCCAATCCAGCCTTCTCTTGTAATGCCATAATATAAATTTGCTTCTATATTACCTATAACCTTATCTCCAACTTTAAATTTCATTTTGTTATCCTCCTGTAAATTTTGTATTGATACTTGACTTGTACGTGCTATAAAGTCACATATATCTTTTGATGATATAGAGTGACCAACTTTAATGCTAAGATCGTGAGGTAGTCCATCAGGAAAGTCCTCTGCTTTTATTGTATAGGAAACTACTCCTCCAGTTGCATATTCTCCGCTTGCCTTTAAAACATCTCTCAGAAAATAGCCATTGCCATATTCCTCATGGTCTTTTGCATAAAACTCCCAATAACACCAACCATTAATTATGCCTTCACGGATTATAAAACAAATGGCTGTTTCATATTTCTTACAACCAATATTCATATCCCATATATCTACCGCATAATTAGGTATGTTATCAAATGTAGGTAAACTCTTTTGCATTTTCATAACATCGTCACGGCATCTGGCTTCAACAAAGCAAGTCATCTTCTTATCACGAATTTCTTGCAATGAAGGAATAGCATAGATATCATCTTGACTTAAAAAATCACATATAAGTTCTGTTTTAACTTGATACTGTTGTACGCTGCCTATAGTGCAGCCAATAATTCTGCCTTTTTCTGGACGGTCAAATTTACCTTTTCTAATATAGACCTCTTGACCAATATCAAATAGACTCATATTCACCTCTTTCTCAGGACAGAATATCATAGTCCTGTAAGTACCAATATCCTGACCTGTTTTTTTCTACAGATTTTGCGTATATAATATTCATTTTTTCTATAGGATCACTGTCATAAACTCTTGCCCGTACTGTAAGCCTTGCGGATTTGCCTGAACCTATTGACCGAGTGAATGCTGCATATCCCCACGGTTCTTCTCCAGCTTTTCGTAAAGGATAAATGTTTTCAATAAGCAGCTTACGCCTATCTTCTTCCTTGCCTGTAGTCAAATCAACATAACCAAGATATTCTTTTTGTGCCTCCATTTTTAACTTATCGTCAAGATCAGTAAGACCGAGCTGACGTATCGCATCAAAACATTCGCGGAGTATAGCCTTGCAATCATGTATCTTATAGGTTTTTAGTTCATTGCCCTTCTTACCTA